>JACCDG010028819.1_pt1 | contig 12675 bp, 19 predicted proteins | sample 7442471 | NCBI WGS metagenome assembly JACCDG01 (sample SAMN15323444, study PRJNA562643) | freshwater metagenome | isolation source: river surface water | place: USA:Blue River Watershed | collected 2017-08-17 | reverse complement strand
CTCTGGAACACGGCGGTTCGCCCATGCCACGTATCCTGGCTCCTTCCCATAGAGTACACCCAATCCAGCGAAGTTTGCAAACCCAGGAACGAACTTCCTGTCAAATTCTGGACTGTCTGTAGCCTCTTTGAGGTTCTTAATGCCAGTGATAAATGTCTGGAGTTCCTTCCGCTTGCGGGAAATATACTCTTCGGTAGAGTTTACCTTGTACCCGCCGATACGCTCTGCGATCTTACGTGCCTGCCCTTCGGTAGCGCCAATGCCATGTATGTTGACAGGGTAGGTGCTAACAACCCATGCCACGAAGGCATCCACCTTGTCTCCAAGAATGTTGAGACTGGCACTTTTCGGCGCAGCCGAAGGAGTATTTTTATTTACTCTATCGTTTACTCTATCTTTTACTATGTTCTGGTCATTCACCTTATCCAGATCAGGTGATTCTCCTTTTCTGGATGAGGGGATTTCCCTGTTCTTGATTTCGATACTGACGAGCAGTTCTGCGAGGGCGTCGAGGTTCATGCGGTAGTAGTTCTTTGCTGGCACCCCACGCCTTTCCTGCTCCATGACACCAAGGTTTACTAGCTTCTTTCGGACACGCTCTTGCACATCATACGAAAGTCCTGTATCCTTTTGTAGCCTCTGTGCTGTAACGAAGAACCACCCGTCTCGCTCCTCAGCCATGTCGGACTGTGACCAGAAAAGTAGTTGCTGGAGAAGAATGGCGGCGTTGCCATCTCCCCCGAGCGCCCTCACGATAGAGGGCCGTACAAATATTCCCTGCTCACCACCAGCACCCCTGATAACGGCAGCATCTCGTACATCTAGCTTGCTCCACTGTGTAATCATCACGTACTCCTATACTACCCATGTTTTGTCAAAGGCGCTGTTGTAACGGTAGCCCTTCGTGCCTGGGATTTTAAACATACCTGGGCTGTCAATGTCAATAGGCGTCATGAGATACACAGGCACCCCCGCATGGACACACTTCCTCATGCAGTCTTCAGTGCCTACTGACTCAGCCTGCTGCTTGAACGCAAAGGCTACGTTTGGCTTCTCGGCTACCATGTCGCCATTTCTTTTATGGCCTGCCCCATGCCCGAACTTGTCCCAATCTGCAATCTTAACGATATGGGAAAGTTTGTTGTCCTCTGCCACTTTCTTAGCGATGGCATCCAGCCCTGAGGGGTTGTCTCCTAAAATGAATGTAGCATCCCGCATTCCGAGCATCAGGGCTTCTACGGGGCCACGCTTTTTCCATGTTCGAGAACCTGTCAATAAAACTCGCATAAAAAAACCTCCGACCTACAGATTACCATAGATCGGAGGTTCTTGCCAAATTAGAAGGCTTCAGTAGCTTCCTGCACTGCGTCGGCAGTCGAGAGGGAGTCGATGAAGTTCTTACCTGGAGCATGTCCTACTGTAACCAGTTGCCCACGCTGGAACTGTGTTACCTGGATAGGATTTTGTGAAGATACGTTGTACCATTGTCCCTGAACCTTCACCCCGCCAAGGCGCTGTCGTCCGTCTGGACCCACGCTTGGGGCAGAGATGGCCTCAATTGGACCTGTGGTGCTGTTGCCATTTGTGTTATTCTGAGGGAACTGCACCTGAGCGAGTCCCTGTGGGGCACTGAATGGCTTTTGAGTGCTGTAGTTAGGGAGTTCAGATTCTCCACCATCATCACTTCTCTCAGAGAGGTAGAGTCCAACACCAAATTTTGCAGCAGCCTTCTTGAAGGCATCGGTGTCTGCGGCCTTAATATCGTTTCCGAGAGAGAGCATTCCACCGTCTCGCTTACGCTTGATAGACGCCCCACCGAAAGCAGAACGACTGATCGTGTAGCCGTAAGACTTGTCAGGAATGTTCACTGTCAGAGTCCCACTGAGATAGATTTCATCATCCTTGATCGTAGGATCGCCAGGATTCCAGTCCCAGTATGGCCCAAAAACCTCATTCATTCTTGACACGACCTGTTCACCTGTGATATAAGTGAGCATACGCCCGCCAGGAATCTGACGCTGATAGGTCTTGTCGAATGGCTGAGAAGCCTTCTCGTAGAGTTCTGCGAAGATCGTGTCCACTGATTTTACAGAGACGGATTCGACACTAGTGACTTCGCTCACACCAGCATCTACGGTTGCCTCGTCGGCAGTCTTTTTAGGCATTACGCCCTCCTTTTATTTCCCCACTGTTGTGTGGGGCATTACTCTATTATTATACCCGAAAGGTATACCGATGTCAACCTTGCAACAACTATGCCCTGAAAACAAGACGTGGGTCGGAACAACAGGATTTGGAGATGAATGTTTTGAACAAGGTCCGCACCATTGGACAAGGGTTGGCACCTTCCCTCACATAGAGGTCGTCCCTTACTCAAATGAGGGCCATTATGTGAAGAACCCCGATACGCTTCAGTGGGAACAGATTACTCCCCTCACAGGCTACTACGAAAAAAGGGTTGACAAACTCATATGGGAGTGTGTATACTGCCTTCAGATTAAGCGCCAGGAGTAAGCATGAAGGGAATTATCGGAGACGCTTTTATCATCGGATTTGTGGTGACGCTGCTATTGACAATCACCGCTCCGCTCTGGTACAGTGTACTTGTTCGCTACGTTAACCGCTTTAAGAGTGAAATGGAACGGTTGCGAAAGGAGAGAGAATACACACATGACGCAAAGCTGAGGCAACGAGCCTATGAACTGTACCGATGTGCAAATTTCACATCTTGGCATACCCCCGAACAAAGGGAACGAGAAATTGAACGTATTTATAGGAAGTTGAAGAATGGGTAAAGTAATTGCAACCCTGATCCTGGTGCTAGCAGTGTTCGCTGGAGTCTATTACTGGACTTCTTTTGATCGTGTCGATCCTGGCAACATCGGAATCCTTGTTGACTACGGAGACGGCTCCATCGATCCCGTCACCGAAACCAAGTGGATTTGGATCGGTAGGTACCAGAAGCTTATTGAGTATAATGCTCAAGAGCAGAACCTCATCATGGATGTTGGTTCAGAGGGGCAAATTAAGGGAGATGACGCAACAGAGTGTCTGACTCGTGACACACAGCGCATCAAGATCGATAGTAACACGAGTTGGCGTATCAATCCGACAATGATTGTTCAGGTTTATAAGGATCGTCGTGATGTTCCACTTACGGGGCCACGGGGTCGTGATGGCGCTGGCAACTTCATTGAGGATATAATTCTACGTAATGAAGTACGCTCTGCTATTTATAAGGTCTGCTCTGAGTTTGGGTGGGCCGATGTTCTTGGTGACAAGCAGACTGATTTCCAGACTCGTGTCTTCCAAGAGGCAAAGCGCACCGCAGAGCCGCTAGGTGTTCTCATCTCGGCTGTCACTATCCGTCAGCGGATTCCTGATGCCGGTGTGGATGCTCTTATGAAGGCTCGCCTCGCAGGCCAACAGCAGCAGGAGCAGAGTGCTTTCGTCGCATCACAGCAAAAGCGCCAGCAGGAGATCGATCTTAACGCCTCTATTGCTGCCGCCGAAAAGGCTCGTATTGAGGCCGAGGCTAAGGCTAAGGTAGATATCGCTAACGCTAATGCAGCCGCCGAGGTTGCACGGGTGAAGGCACAACAAGAAGCAGAAGCAATTCGTATCCGTGGTGAAGCTGAGGCTGCGTCCCTTAGGGCACAGGCGCAGGCAGTAACACCCGCTCTGGTTGACCTGGAGCGTGCACGAAAGTGGAACGGACAGGGACCGACCACTATTATGGGCGGCGATCCTCAAATCATCAATCAAGTGCCACTGAGGTAATAATGCCAGAAGAGACTACGACTATTTCCTTCGAAGACCTTGACCACCTTTATGGTGTTTTGCTTGCCTACAGTTCCATTGCTGAAGGCTCTATCGGGGTGGGGTCTATTGAGCCTGTGCTTTGGCTCATCGGTATCACACCAGAACGTCGAAAGGCACTTCACCTAAAACTGGCTCCTGTTATTGAGGAGTTCCAGCGGAACCGCAAGGTTGCGTCGGCGTAATAAGTACGGTGCCGTAAGAACAGAAGTAGACGGCATCAAGTTCCATTCGAAGAAGGAAGCTGCTAGGTACCTGGAACTTAAAGAACTCCAGGTATCTAGTGCTATCTCTGATTTAAGGCTTCAAGTGCCTTACAAGATTATAGTTAACGGCGCATTAATCTGTCGTTACATTGCGGACTTCGTTTACCTACAAGAAGGTAAAGAGGTCGTTGAGGATGTAAAAGGCCGCTTGACGGATGTTTACAAACTCAAGAAAAAGTTAATGAAAGCCTGCCTAGGAATTGATATTTATGAGACTTAAGAAGTGTTCCGTGTGCGGTGGCTCCGTTCTTGATTTTGGTGATGGCCCCGAGTGCATCTCGTGTGGAAGAGAGTGTAAGTAAATGTCAATAGTTAAGATAGATAAGAAGCATTTTCAGGTGCTTCACTCAGCGGCCCGTGCTGTATTCAAGCAGGCTGTAGAATCTAATGAGCATTCAGCAACCACGTTGGAATATCTGACTGCTCTCGATGCTGCCATAGAAGAGGGGCACCGCTCTTTAGGCACTAGCCGCCCTGCCGCCGACCAGTATATTCATCTTGTTGGGGGACTTACGAAGGCACAGGCTGAGAATGCTATGTCTATTCTTCGCAAAGAGGGCTTGCTTCCTGAGGAATAATATGGCATAATGTTCTTACACCCAGGAGAAGGGGTGAGGATAATGTTGTATGAACAAGCCGTGCCCCCGCTGTGGGGGTTGGGTCTATACTGACGACCCTACTACAAAAAAACCTGAATCTTGGTGCCTGATGTGCGGGGAGGATATAAAACCCCCCGATTTCAAGCCTCTTCCTTTCGTATCTAGAAATGATGATCCTCTACCAGATAGTAGTTGGTTCATCAACGACGAAGGAGAGATCATTGATATCATCGATATTAAGGTTGAGGAATTCGTCAAGGAGAACAACTTTTTTACTGTTTCGGCTGTATCAAAAAAAGTGCAATGTTCCAACTCTGAGGCTCGATACTCTCTTCAACGTTTAGTAAAAAATGGAACTCTCCTTGAATATCGATACGGCCCCCAAGATAGATGGGTCGGATACAAAAGGAGTGAATAATGCCCGATCAGAAGAGTTACTATGATATCGATGGCAAACAGTACCCTAGAGTTACACACATCTTAGGTATTATTGAAAAACCTGGAATATCCCGATGGCGTGGTAAAGTAGGGAACGCAGAAGCGGACAGAATCTCTAGAGAAGCTTCCGATCTTGGAACTAGATTCCACGAGACTGTGGCTGAAATAAACCGTGGAGAACATCTTAGAAATTTCTGGCGGCCCCCTGACGGACTTCAAGAGATGGCAGAAGAGTATATCCGTTGGATGCACCAGGACGTAGAAGAGATTCTAGGTGTAGAAGAGTTAGTATACTCCGACGAAGATACCTATGCTGGCACTATGGACCTCTACGCACGCATACGTGGGGATGATCTTCCATCAATCATAGATATTAAAACAGCGAATAGTATCTCGGCTGATTGGCCTTTACAACTTTCAGCATATAGAAAAGCAGCTTTTGAAAGAGGAAGACCTTCGAAGAGACGACTTGTTGTTCGTATACCGAAGGTTGGCAAAATTAAAGTAGAACGTTATGAATATCGTGACCATGAACGAGACGAAGCAGTTTGGGATAGAACGTTGCATATCTGGAACTGGTTACAAGAAGACAAAAAGAGAGCCAAGGAGGCTCTCATAGTGTCAGGTTTTTAATTTTGGAGAGGGGAGATTCTTAGGAGTCTCCCTTTTCTGCTTTTATGAAATGAACTTTATTCGCCTCTTTAGAGTAAAGCATGAATCCATTCTCAGTTACCTGTATTGAATGGTGGTCGCCAACGTAGTATTCATTCTCCAAGGGATTACCTACTACATTATATCCCAACTCTTCTGCTTTATCCTTGAAACCAAACTGGAAAGAGAACTTAGATTCCTGTCCAAACTCCTTCATAATTCGTTCCTTTAGTTCTGCCGCTTCTTTAGAGTTGAAAGGAAACACATCAGTCTTACCATCAATTGTGCCTGTTTCTCCGTTTCTCTCCACATCAGCGTGCGTAACAAGATTTAATGGGATTTCCTTCCATGCTGGCTGTACGATTGTTTTTACGAAATGTACAAAAGCAGCAACCTGGGCATCAGTTATAGGCTCGTTCACTGTCGCCTGAGCGAACTCTACAGCGATGTAATTCTTCGATGCCGCCCGAGCGTTCCAGCCCCATCGCTTCATGTCCATATGCACAGCATACTTATTCTCACCAATAGTGGCATGCCATGAAAGGTCGTCGGGGTTTACGAGACACCAGTTGGCACAACCCTGATATTCAGTTTCCTTACTACGTCCTGATACGCCAGAACGAGAGCCGTGAAGAATAAAGCCCTTCGGAGGCACGGCAAATGGAAATGTACTATGCGTTGTTAATTTTTGTTCTACAAACATTACTGGGTTTCCTTCCATGGTAGATAAGATTTGGTCTGCTTTAGCCAATCCTCGTTCATAGTTCGAGCGATTAGAATTTTTTGCCCCTTCCACAGAAGGTTTGTTGTAGCGGCAGAGTGCCTCAAGATCATCTCCGTACTTGGATACGTAAGCTGCAAGTTTTGCGGCTGCACGATTAACAGCGAAGGGTACATCGAAATAAAGAGATCGGATGTAAAGAACATTTTTGACAGTTTGCGTGTGATCTCCTTCATCAGCCCATCGAACAGTCTGTTGTCCAACACCAAATGATATATCCGTGCTTCCAGCATCGGTGATGATTTTAAGGAGCCGCTCCAGTTCTGCGAAGTCTGCCCTGGCAATAGCCCGCTCCGCTTCATCGGTAAGGTTTCTATAGGAATCTGAATCGACTCTATAAGCATATCGGGCAGAGTTCCATTTAAAGTCCGATTCTGCCGCAAGTAATCCAAGAACGCTTCTTCTACTAATGTTATGACGGTCTGCTGCATGTATCGCTTCCTTTATTACTTCTTCTCTTGTGTATGCTTTAGGAGTAGAGAAGAAAAGTTTCTTTAGTTCATCGTTTTCATTCACGTTATACTCCTTAGGCCACCACGGGGCAGGATTATACCAGTGCCAGATAAAATACGTCGCTCCGAGGAAATTATCGCATCTCTCAGAGAATGAAGCCAGTGCTTCAATGACTTGCTTTGGATTGTCAGAGTTCCACTCTCCAAGAAATAGTGAATGAGTCGGAAACTTTTCATGGTACCATTCAAGTCTTCGGATAATTGTGTCTGCGTCACCGTAGGCATGTACAACGATCCCATCATACTTCCTCGCTGTTTCCTCCCAAACATCGCTATTTTCAATGTCTCCGTGGTCAGGTGTCCACGGTGGAAAGAATACGTGTGTTCCCACTGTAAGACGTTCTCGTAGATTAGGGAGAAGTCTGTCCAAAAAAGTGGAAAGTTTCTGAAGTCGTTCTCTGATGCCCTGGAAGTCATCTTCCCTATCCCCTCGTTCGTAATTAAGATCAAGTTCATTATAGGGCACAAAATACTCAGTTCCAAAATGAGGCTGTTCGTCCCAAAGGTTCGTAGCTTCTTGTGCGTTTTCTCTTAGCTTATTATACCCTATTTCAGCGGGACGTTTCCCTACTCTCGGAAGCCCTCGCCAAAGAACACTTTTCCCTAGCTTCCTGGCCCTATCGTAGTGGTATCGTGCCTCTGGTGCCAGCATAAGGAGCCAGGGACTCGGAAGTTTTAGAATCTCTTCATCCTCTGGTCCGTTAGGGCCAGTGCATCCCTGCGTACTGTAGATTTTGCATTGGGGAGCCTCCTTTATGGTATAATTTATTAAAACCTCTATGGAGTTTTAAAATGAAAACCGCTGTTGAAAAATTTTGGGAAAGAGTAAATAAAGATAACCCCTCAGTAACTCCATCACTCGGCCCCTGTTGGACGTGGACTAAAAAACTAAATGATTCTGGCTATGGAATCTTCTACATAAATGGTAAAAATACTAGGGCACATAGGTTCTCTTATAGTTCTTTTGTTGAAAAGATTTCTGATACTGCATACGTACTTCATCATTGTGATGTACGTTCTTGTGTTAGACCAGATCATCTTTACGTAGGAACTAAAAGGGATAATATTCTGGATGCTCTTACAAGAAAGAGACACAAAGTACCAACACCCCCAAAAGGAGAACAGCATAGTCATGCTAAACTCCGTGATAAAGATGTTTTAGAGATTCGTGAACTCCAGAACAAAGGTGTACACACAAGGACCATTCAGAGCATGTTTCCTGTAAGCCAGTCAACCTTATCCCGTATTAAAAATCGTCGAATTTGGGATCATATTTAGGCCAGTGCATACCTAAGTGTTTCATTCTCGTTTCTCCAAACAGAAAACCCCCAGGCATGCTTAGCCTGGGAGTCCTCCAATTCATCATTGTACCCAAGGAGAGACAGCCTCTTATCAAGAGAATCTAGCTGTTCTGCAAAAAGCTTTTTTTCCTCAGCACTTGTTACACTATACATTACTCACCTTGTTTCTTCGTAGCTTCAACAATTGTGACAGCCTTCGTTGCTGTTGTTAGTGCTTTCACGGCTTGATCTCTCCAGTAATCCCGATCAACTGTCATAGTGTCAATACGATCTTGTAGTTCTTTTACTAACGTATCGTGAGAACCTCTCCATATGTACCAGCCCTTCATACCCCCAATCAATGCAACCAGTAATGCACTAACAAGACCACCTTTACTAATTAAATCGATTAGAGTTACAAAGTCCATTCTTACTCCTAACTAGTCTCTATCACCTCTTCCTCTTGCGGAGACTTTTCTTGTTTTACGTAGTCGTGTTCCCAAGCCACATAGGAGTTTCTCATGTACTCTACGAATTTGGCATGGTTTAGATCAATCCCTAGTTGATTTGCAAATTTACGAATTTTGTATTTGCTGTTCGGCTTGACAATCTTCACGGCACTTCCTTACTTAGAGAAAATAAGCTTACCTGTCAATTTAGCAATAAGCACAGCGGCTACTGCTCGAATACATCCAGAAACTAGAGCAAGAGTCCACACTTGCCAGTCTGTCACGGCTGAGGCATCAAACTGGATGAGGGCTTGTGCCAATGCGACGAGAACAGCAACCAAGACTCCCCATCCGAGTTCTTGCCAGAATTTAAAATTGTAGGTCATTACTCTCTCCCCGCCATCGCTAGAAACGCCGGCACTTGAGACGGGGGTGCCACCTCTTCTCCTGCAAGCTTCCTTTTGAGCATCTCGACTTCTTGCTTTAACTGAACATTCTCTAGTTCTAGTTCATATACGTGGTTAAGTAGTTGTGCCAGTGTTGAGTCCATCATAAGTTGCTCCTTCTTATCCTAAAATTCCTAAAGCATCGGCGGTTGCGGTTTCTTTAGATGCCTGTAGAAGAACTTCTCTTTCTTTGAGTGCTTTGTTAAATTCTGTTAAGGCTGTAGCCCGTGCTTGATGCTCTCTATGGGTAAGAAGTGCCTCTCTGAGAAGTTCGGCTATGTACCTTTGACCAATTTGAACATTCGACAAACCTGAAATATCCATATTTTTAGAAGTCAAGGCATTCGTGGCTATAGTAATTAATTCTGGAACTACTGCGTTAGGTACCGTTACTTGTAATATTGCCATTTTTATTCTCCTTAATAGTTCCTCAATTCCCGTACTTTCATACTGCGTCCGTACATCTGTGCTTTAGTGGTGGTGGCAGTTTGTGTTCTCATTCTAGCTTTAATAGTATAACTAGTTCCTGCTGCGGTCCCATTCCACCTATAGAAACAACTAGCATTACCATACTGACCTGCTGTATTTGGTGTAAAAGCCGCTAAATCAACAGTATCCGCCCCATTTAGACTAAATCCAACGGCAGCATAAGTATTATTAGTATTATTAGTTAGTAACCCACAAAGTTCTACTTCAATATCTCCACCACCAGATACTATAGTAATGGACATATCAGTAATATCTGTAAGAGTATTTGCAGTTACTTCAGCTAGTGTACCAGAAGATACTTGAGTAGATTGTGCTACCATTACTGTTTTACGAGTAGCAGTACCAGCATCATTTAATGGGGCTGTGGCACCTGCAAGTATAAGGTCATTAGGACCAACAAGATTATAATAACCACTACCGATACTTATACCATATGCTGCTAATCCAGCACCCTTTCTGACTACGTTATTCATAATAGTATTATAGTCAGACCCGACTACTACTATACCAGCATACACACTACTAGATACAGCAGCCCCAATAACAATGTTACCTAATACAGAATGATGTGACCCACCACCTATATAAATTCCATGTCCAACACTATCTTCAACGTGATTTCCTTGGAAACTATTGTAGCTATTACTATCAATTTGGAATAATCCGTAGTTGTCTCCATGAGAATAGTTACCGACTAAATGATTCTTATTACTATTGGTTCCACTAATCAGAAAACCATAAGCACTAGCAGAATAAGAATGGCATCCAGAAATTACATTATTGCTGGCCCCACTAGAACATTGAAATCCACTACCATCATCTATAGATACACAACTAGATACTAGATTTTTTTGTGCATTTAGTAAATAGAAACCTATATTTCCAAAGGAACTTTTACAACCTATTAATTGATTATACGGATTAGCCCCAATAGTAAAGTTATAAACATTATTAGTAGAGACACAGTTAGTTAGAACATTAAAGAACCCTGCAACTGAGAAACCTTCTGTACCATTATAGGCTGCTAAACAATTAGTATACTGGTTAGCTATTTTTGTAGACCCACACCCGTCTAAATTCATCCCAAGATTAAGACACCCAACTACTGTAACATTAGTAAACTTACCGGCTGACATATTAGAGCCAGTAAGCACACCATAGACTGCTGAATCTGCTATGTAAACATTTTCAACTACAGGATAGCCTATACTACCGATAGATAATAATGTATGTCCACTAGCCCCAACGTTATTACTTTTATTACCATCTAATCGTAAGTTTTGTAAGCTAGTATACCATTGGGACATCGTGACTAAAGTCTTACTATTTCCTACTGAATTCTTAAATTTGATTACAGTATTATAGCCAGAACCTTCTACTAGAGTATAGTTTTTATTTATGGTGACACCATTGGTTATAGTGAACTGACCACTGGATAACACGACTTTACCCCCATTAGCAGGTAAAGCAGTTATAGCAGCATTAATATCTGTATCATCATCAGTACCATCACAGATATAGTGCGCTAATGATTTCTCTGCTGCTGTAGCATCACTAGCAGCGACATATAACGTCGTGCCAAAAGTCATGCTAGTCCATGTAGGAGTATCAGCAGCAGTATTCATAGCTAGGATTTGCCTAGCTGTACCATCAGCAAGTTTAGATACAGCAATATTAGCAGCAGAATCAATATTACTGTTCCCGATAAGACCCAACTCCATAGCTGTACCCCCAGAGTTGGTCTTCGCTACGTAATGCGCTGTGCCTTTTGTTATTTTAGTGATTCCGATTGAATCATCAACAATGTTGGAATTTGTTACGTACCCATTAGTTACGGCAGAGCCATTAGATTGAAGTACATGGCCCGAAGTAGCTGAAGCAACTAGCTTCGCTACGGCTATCGTATTGTCTGTAATTTCTGAGTCGGTCACTTTACCAGATGTAACAACTCCTCCAGATACTTTTAGGACATCTCCATTGGAGCCTGGGGTAAGTTTACTTAGAGCAATTCCCGAGGGGATATCACTAGCTAGTACAGTCTGTATAAAGTTGCGCCTTCGTATAGTCATATTAGCCATTACGGTGTTACCTCCAGACCAACAGGAGTAAATGTAAGGTTAGCGTTTCCTGCATAAATTACAATCAAATCTCCTGTAGCAAGTCCAGCACCCACAGGGAAATCCACAGAATCATTAGCCTCAATCGGCACATCATAGGCAATATAATGTTGTGCTGCTGGAGTGGCAGAGCCATAAGCAGCCTCAATAAGTGCAACTCGAAATGTTGTTGCTGTACCGCCCCTGTTACAAACTATAACACGAGAAACCATAGCAGTTGTGGATGCTGGCACGGTATAAAGAGTCGTGTTTGTTGTTGCAGATGGCGCTCTGTTTGCTGGAGTTGATACCAACATCTTCAAGACATCAGCCATATTATAGTCCTCCTAAAGCCATTGCACGAGCGAACCCAATGGCCGCCGCTGTGGTGGCATTTGAATTAGTAAAGATTGTCTGCACAGAACCATCTGGCATATTAACGTAGATGTTGTTATCATCCTTAGCCCAAATTCTGATCTTTGCCTGCCCCGTGATTCCTGAGAATCCTGGTGTGGCAACAAGACGAGCAACATCCATGTAGTTAGATATGTAGGGAGCAGAAAGAGTTGCACCAGAGAAAGATGTTCCAGAACCAAGTGTCTTATTTGTAAGTTCTTGGGCCGTATTTAAATCAACAACTTCTTTTTCTGTATCACTTCCTGCTTTGAAGAACAGTCCTGATCCTGAGTTTCTGGAGTATACTTTGGTGTTTCCTGCACTTCCCGTTGGCGCAGACCCTTGTGTGAATTGGGCATAATCATTAATAACCTGAGAAGAAATTGTTGGTGCCGTAAGAGCCTTGGCCGTAAGAGTTTGCGTGCTGGAAGTATCTACAAGAACTCTCTCTGT
>JACCDG011909883.1_pt1 | contig 12676 bp, 10 predicted proteins | sample 7442471 | NCBI WGS metagenome assembly JACCDG01 (sample SAMN15323444, study PRJNA562643) | freshwater metagenome | isolation source: river surface water | place: USA:Blue River Watershed | collected 2017-08-17 | reverse complement strand
TGCCTGGCATTGTGAGCGCGAGGAACTTGAGCGGTTGCTTGTCAAAGAGTTGGGCATTGAGATCCGGACGGAAAGCATTGTGGATATTAATCTCTCCAAAAATCTCGTGACGACCGACCGGAATACGTACAGGTTTAAAAAATATCTTCTGGATTGTTCCGGGCCGGCGATGGTCATTGCCAACAAATTAAATCTCGTGTCTCCCCTGGGGCAATTCGAAGGGATGAAGGCGCAATGGGGTTACTGGTCCGTCGACCAAATAAGAGAGGACAGGGATTCATGGGCCAATTGGACTGTTCTTAATAAAATCGGCCCGGACAGCTGGATTTGGCAAATTCCAATTTATAATAGTTCGATATTAAGCATGGGTCTGTTGCATCGGGGAGAACAGTTCTCCGACGAGAATTTTGTTGAGTATGCGCAAAAGCATTCCGCGGCTTGTTATGAGTTAACATCGATCTTTCGAAATCCGGCCAAAGCCCTCAAGCCTTACATGACGAAAATCCATTCCCGGAACCATTATTCGAAGATGAGCCAAAAGTGTGCCGGGAAGAATTGGATCCTTGTGGGGGACGCGTATTGTTTCGCCGACCCGGTTTATTCTGTCGGATCGGGGGTTGCGATGCTTGAGGCCCTGACCATCGCCGACATCCTCAATAAGAATAAAGGCAATTTTGATTATGCGTGGTATGAGAGGAATTGCAGCGCCTTGCTTAAGACCGTCGTCGACGGCATCGATACCTGGTATTCCGGTTCCGCATTTAATAAAAGGATCAACCGGGAAGTCAATAAGACCATTTTGCAGGGGGGATTTGCCAGATATTTTGAACCCTCCCGGATCACGGAACGCGCGAAAAATCTGCAGGTCGAAAACGTCCAGCCTTTTTTACCGTCCATCGACCGGTTTTCCAAAGTTCTGGTGGAATCGGGGATCAAAGTTTATTTCCTCGATAAATCGGCTTTTCAGAAGCAAAAGAATTCATTATCTATCATCCACGGGGAAAAGAATATCCCTGTAAAGAATGCAGCTGTCCGCAACGTCTTTGAAAATCATATTATCGGCAAGAAATTATCATTCGGGGATTTCTACTTAATTGTCGATAAGAATTTGCGCACAATAAAAGATAAAACACTGTTCTGGAAGCTGATCCGGTTTATCGAGATGATCGGTCTAAACAGACTGGACGCGGAACGTCTCTACTATTTTCATCCCCAGTTATTTGAGAACGCCAAGAGCGGCCTCAAATTGGGATGCCAGAATAATTTTCTGGTCTTAAAGAGTTCGAAATCGGCGGATTTCTTTGAGCGTTTAAAGGGGAGGGTTTTTTCCGGAAAGGACCTTATCCAGTTGGATATCAAGACGTCCAGCCCGGCGGATCGTGTCAAAAAAGATTTGGAGAGGTTTTTGAAAAAATTCGGCCGACTAAATACTTTTGGCCAGAACGTCTGGCTTTCGGGGCAAGATTGAGCGTCGACAAAAGCGGCGGTTAATTATAAAACAGGTTGTTCCATTGGGTCATCAGTCTGATCACGCTCGATAAGAATGGGCTGTAGCTGAGAAGGCACCCGATAAACATCAGCGGGGCAAAAGGAACACGGTCGCGATAATCCTTTAAAAGTGAGATGGATGTATAAAGAGCGGCGGATATAAGGATCGACGTCAGGGTTTTAATCATGGAATGCCCAAATGCTTCGGGATTGAGGGCATGGGGGTAAAACCAGATCCTGACCAAAAGACCAAAAATCAAACCGATCAAAAAAACCAGGCCGTATTTCTTTATATAAATATCAAAATCGTAGTGCGAATTAAAGAACTTAAAGCCTATGAAAATATAAATATAGGCAATGACGAAGATTATATTAACCATATCCGGTATATATTGAGACAGCTGGTGATAAAGCGGAAACATGACCCAGGAAAAAAAGATAATACGTACCGTTCCGCCGAAAAGATTCTTTTTCGTTTGATATAAGGTCTTCAGGATTTTTTTCCGGTCTGTGATTAACGTTTTGAGCAGTTCGGGTAATAAAAGAAGCATCCCTGCGATAAATGAACAGGCAAACAGGCTGATTGTGTTTGAAAAAAAGACCTGATCGTGCTCCCATGAAGGCATAAGAAGAGCCAATAATGTGAATAGCTTGGCATCCCCGCCTCGCCACAGATCAGCTTTGTACATCATAAAACCGATAATGAACGCGATCAGGCCATTTTCGATATGGGGTCTGACCTGATAATGTCTGAAAATGGCGAGATATGTCAGCATCAGGCAGCCAAGAACGGCAAAGATCATTAGGTGGGGGTTAAAGATTTTGCGTTTTCTTATATCGGTATACGTAGTCAATGCGCCGAGTAAGATTATCGTGGAGAAGAGAAGAAACCTTGATTCTAAATTTTCCATAGAATATAATTAAGCCCAGACGCCGACATGCCGGTCGAAATCATCAAATAAACGAAAAACGGTCTTGGTTCAGGATTTTCGTAAAATATAATAGATCATAAAGGAAACTTTGTGAAGATGATTCCCGCTCAGTTTAGAGAAATATTCTTTTTGCTCTTGCGCCTGCGTTCCTCACCTGCGTTTCATGCGTATATACATGCATACCAAGGAATTGCAAAGCCACCTTATGAATCCTTCGAAGTGTCCTGCGAGTTGATTGACGGTGTTAAGACTGACAGAATGCGGATGGCAATTTTGGGGCTCCGCAGGCTGGATGTCAAAAGGTGGATGACTGCCAGTAAAGGGGAAGATCCTTTATTGGAAGGCATCCTATATGAGAACAATACGGAAGCCTGTTTCGGGATCGGGCTGGTCGATTTTTCTCATGGACATGGAATCTCCCGTGCCAAGATTTTCAATGAGTATGGTCAGAGGCCATCTCAATCACAGAAAAGAAAGCACGTCCGAAAGCTGTTCTCCATGCTCAATGTTTACAGTGCGGAGTTCGAAAAAGATTTAGATCGTTTTAAAACAATCAAATTGTCATCGATTGATTGGGATCTTCAAGGGCAGGCCATGATTAAAGTCTATTATGGGCCTTTCACCCCTAAAGCCATGCATAAGAAGTTTCCAGAAATGCTGCACAAAGATAGAAACCTGGATTACCATAATTTAGAGCGGAATGATCTTATGCCCCAGGCATTTGAGATTTGTGCGCGCTATGGCTTTCACAGACCGTCTCTCAAGGTGAACATGAAGTGCCGGCGGGGACGGACAGTCCCGTATCTTAAAATGTTCGATGAGAAACGGGAGGCGTCCAAATTTTTTGCGGATATTTACAGTAAAATTCCGGCCCTGGAGCTGACTTATATTTGCGAAGAATGGGATCCGGTCCGGAAAACCCAGTTTTATTTTGATGTCTTAAAAGCATGAGCGTTTGGTTCGCTGACAATAAGGGTTACGCGGATGTACAAAGAATGATGTTGCGGCTTGGTTCAAGTTAGAAGAATTTTTAATTTAGAAACGTTTTTCGATAGGTGCTAGCATGATTGATGTCATACTCGCTAATAACACGCGTCCACCAATTACCGGGCCTTTTCTCGTCAGGTATTCCGCCTGTGGCGTTTACTTATCATTATTAAAAAGCGGATTGAATGCCCGCTATATTGATCATATTACGGAAGCAGGAAAGGGTTCAATCCCTGTTTATAAACCGGCTTCCGGAAATATAAGTTGTTTCGGCGTTTATTTTGGAAATAAGGTCAATGCTTTTCGTTTGATGGAACAAGTCCGCCGATCGGAAAGTCTGTCTCATAAAATCATCGCGTTCGGGTCTTTTGCATCGGTTTTTTCCGAAGAGATTTTGTCCAGAGGTTTGGCGGATGTTGTGGTTGAGAATGATCCTGAATTCGTGATGCCTGAAGTGATCCGCAAAGCAATGCATGTTGATCTATTATCGGATATTCCCAATTTGATTTATATGCACAAAAGTAAAATGGTGCATACCAAAAAATATTCGTTCCCTAATTTGGATGAAATCCCTTTTGCCGGCCCTTATCTTTACAGTCAGGGACTTAGACCTGCTCATATTGTCACGGCGCGAGGGTGCCAATACCATTGTATTTACTGCGATCGCAATACTCACTGGGGAGGCGGTGTCCGCAATCGCAGTGTTGAACATGTATTAAGCGAAATCAAAGAACTTGTTTTAAATCTGCACGCGAATGAAATCCATTTTCTCGATGAGGATATTGCGGCGGATAAGGAACGTCTGGCAAAATTGTGCGTTGGAATTCGTCAAATCAAAAAGGAATTCAGATGGCATTGCTGCGCGTGTGTCGACTCTGTCAGTAAAGAGCTTCTCGTATTAATGAAATACGCGGGATGCAGCGTTGTGAATTTCGGTGTGGAATCGGCGTCAATGGATGTTTTGCGCCGGATAGGTAAGAAATACACCCGAAAAGATATTTTAAATGCTCTGCGTTGGACGGAAGAGGCCGGCCTGAAGGTTGAGATCATGCTGACGATTGGAAATCCGGGAGAAACAGACGCTGATCGTGAATTAACTTTATCGTTGCTGCGGGAGATAGGAAACGATATTATATTGACCACCAATCAGATGGTTGTTGCGCCGGGTACAAGTATGTACCGTAAAGGGTTGCGGGAGGGGTGGTTTAGTCAAAAATCCTATTTTGAAGATGAACAGGTCTTTTATTATCCTGCTACAGAAAAAGTGTAAACGACGAAAATTGAATTTTATAAACGAATACAGGGACGTTCGAAATAAAGAAAAATTGTTATGTTCGTTAAGGGCAGGAGAGTCTGCCTGTGAAATGACAGGTCTTTTGACTGACAAAACGTTATCATTAAAAAATTAATCTTGGGAGAACAATATGGGTAAACAATTGGCGGCATTAATCATATGTTTAGTGCTTTGTTCTTGTTTCTTGACTTCTTCCGGGGCTGAGAATGCCGCGCCTGAAATGTCTGTCGCTCAGTCGGATTCTCCGAAGGAATCCCAGTCGGTTGTAGTAACGCCCATTGAATTCTACATTAATCTTTTAAACCTAAAAATCTATGACGCCGTTTTGACAGACGTATCGGCATGTAAAGACGATCAGGAGTGCTTGCAGGAAGCTGCAAGGTTAAAGTCTTGGAAATGTGTCAGCGAGGTTTGCGGCGGTACAAATAAGGAAATATCAAATGCCAGCCAGTGTTTCGGCAGCAAGCCCGATGAGGTCCCCCAAGAGCAATGGAATACTGTTGGTTCCAAGCTCTGCGGGCTCCTCGCGGGATCCAATCCCAAGGAGATCAAACAAACGCTCAATTTTCTTCCGGATGCGGATGAACCGGATTTAGTCAGAAGCGTTGCGGTTGCCAAGGCGTTAAAAGGATCTGCGAGCGCCTGTACGGACTATATCAAGGAGTTCATCGGCGCATATGGCCGCGATGCAAGTCTTGAGTGGTTTAAGACGAGAGCGGGAAGCCGGATCCTCGCCAAAGAAACCACCCGTGAACAGGAAGAGCGGGATTTCTATATATGGTTGGGTGTTTACAGAAATTTCAACTGTGCGGCATTTTTTAACGCTGCATTAAGCCCGGCATGCCAGAACAGTAGTGCTGCTTCCCCGAGTCCGTTTGCGGCTACTCCCGAGTCTAAGGAACCGTTCCAAATTAAGGAGATCGTCGATCAAATAGGACTGGTGGCGTATGATGCGGCGATGCGTGATCTAGCGGCGTGTCAGAAAGATGAAAGCTGTCTGCAACGGGCTAAACGGATCAACGTTGCAAGATGTATTGCCAAAGTTTGTCCGGGACAAGGTTCCGAAAAGAATCCCGCTTCATGTTTTGACGATTCTTTCGGGAGTATTTCAAGCGGAACCAGAGATCAAATTAACGCCTCGTTCTGTCCTACATTCAGTCCCAGCGATGACAGCTTAAAAGACCTCAAGGGATATCTTCCTAATATTCCAGATAATGAGTTGGCTGAGTTTGAAGCCTATGCGTTGGCGGCTGGCGAATCTTCCACCTCCTGCCAGAATTATATTAAACATTATGTCGGTCCATTCGGGCCGCAATGGAATTCTGAATTATACAGGGTTTTATCGGGTTGCCGGATCATTGGCGGTGAAAGCTCGCTCGGGCAGGAAGAAAATGACTTTTACACCTGGATTGGTGTCAAAAGAAAATTTAGCTGCAATAATATTGTCGATACCGAATTCAAGAATGTGTGTTCCTCGCGGGACATCACACAAGACTTCTTCCGCAAATAAAAAAGTTTGCGTTAATTTATGAGTAAAAATAGTTTTCCGAAGACCGGAATTTATTTTTTCTGTGATGCGAGCTCTGAGCAATGTTTCAGGGTGGTGACGGTTGATGGAAATTTGAAAAAAGAGGCTCCCGAATGGTAGCCTCTTTTTTTTGTGTAGGCGGTGTTTGAATACCACAAGATAAAGATCGGGACGGAATTCTCAAAATATAGTCAGAAATTTAGAACGATCGTTCCGGCTAAGGATAAAGCAAGATGATCAGATGCGACTATTTGATAATCGGAGCCGGCTTTTCCGGCATTGCGTTGAAATACAAACTGCTCGGTAAGACCATTTTGATCGACAAGAATCCATTCCCTTATAAGATCGGCGAGTCCCATATTCCTGATCTTATCCATGCCGATCCGGGCTTGTTCAGTCTGATCTCAAAGCTGATCAAAATGAAAAGTTATACGCGAAAGCTTGGGACAGTCTTTTGTGATTCATATCATGGCCAGCACGCAAGCAATCTCCCCACGGCGCTGGGAGAAAGGTTTACTTTTCATTGTGAGCGGCCTGAAATCGAAAAGCTTCTGGTTAAAGAACTTTCCGTCGAGATCCGCCGGGAGAAGATCCTCAACATTGACCTGGATCGGAACATAGTTAAGACGAATCTTAATATCTACAAGTTTAAGAATTATCTTTTGGATTGTTCCGGTCCCGCCATGGTCATCGCCAATAAATTGAATATGGTTGCGCCAATAGATCAATTCCAGGGTATGAAAGCCCAGTGGAGCTACTGGACGATCGACCGCTTAAAGGAGGGGGTCGATTCCTGGGCCCATTGGACGGTCTTGAATAAGATCGCTGCCGACAGCTGGATTTGGCAGATTCCTATATATAACAGTTCGATCTTGAGTATGGGAATGCTTCACAGGGGGGAGCCCTTGCCGGATGATAAGCTTATCGAGTATGTCGAGAAACGCTCCGCAGCTTGTTATCAGCTGACCTCCATTGCCAAGAATCCGGAGAGGGCCATTAAACCGTACATGGCTAAAGTGCATTCGCGGCTGCATTATTCCCGCCGCAGTCAAAAGTGTTCCGGTCCTAACTGGATTCTCGTCGGTGATGCGTATTGTTTTGCCGATCCGGTTTATTCGGTGGGTTCCGGAGTAGCCACTCTGGAAGCAGTTACAATTGCCAACAATCTCAACAAGAATGAAGGCAGGTTTGATCATCAATGGTATGAAAAGAATTGCAATGCTCTTATAGCATCGGTCATTAAAGGCATCAGTACTTGGTATTCCGGAACCGCATTTGATAAAGCGGTCAATGAGGAGGTCAACAATACAGTTCTGCGGGGGGGCTTTGCGCGTCATTTTTGTTCATCTCCCGTTACAGAAGGCGCGGTCAAATCGCAGCAGGAGACGATAGACAGTTTTTTAATGTCGCTTGAGCACTATCCGTCGATATATCAGATCAAGGTTTACTATTTTGATAAAAGCGCTTTTCTCAAAAAAGGAAATTTTTTAACGATCGTTTATGAAGGCCAGTCTGTACAGTTGAAGAATAAAACCGTCGCGAAAGTTTTTGAAGACCATGTGTTGGGCAAGAAAATTTCGTTCAATGATCTGTTTCTCATTGTTGAATTAAATTTGAGGAATCTCAAGGACAGGGCTTATTTCTGGAATGTGATCCGGTTACTGGAGCTGGTCCCGCCCAAGACCCCCTATAAAGACAGATTGTATTATTTCCATCCCGAAAGATATGAGCTGATCCGCGGTCAGCTTAAATTAGGCGAGAAAACCAACCATTTGATGGTTAAAGACCGTGCAACGATTGACTTTTTTGAAGGCATGAAAGCAAAGATTGTATTCGGGAAATCTTTGGAAAAACTGTCTTCCGGTCAAAACGGTTTGTCGTCCCAAACAAAATCGACCCTCAAGCAATTTCTCAGGACTTTTGACAACCAATATCATACATTCGGTCGGAATTTTATTATTTCTCAGAAGCCGAAATCAAAAGCCGTGTCCGGCGTTTAAATTCAGGGCGTATTCAAATTTTAGTGATCGGAATTTTTATCCGGTAAGACCCAGGGCTTTGCCGGCAACGGTCGGATCAAAAAGCGGATCCGCTGAAAGAGCCGTTCCGTTGGCGCGAAGCGCCATGGCTCGGCATCCGCCTCGGCACGTGTCGAAAACCGGGCACTTCTGGCAGAGGGTGTGTAAATATTCTGTGCTGTCGAGTTCTTTCAAAAACGGATGGTTCCAGGCTTCCCTGATGGTGGTCCCAAGGTTTTGGTCGATGAAATAACTGGGTTTGTAAAAGCCCTGGGAGCTGCGCACAATACGCACATGACCGTCGTCGAAATTCGCACCGAAAAAAGCCTGCTTTCCGGTCTTCAGGTTTCCCGTTAGGCATAACGGGATGGGATTAGCAATAAAGGCATGAACGTTTTTCCGCTGGGCTTTCATGATTTTCAACGTCAGTTGGCGGTAGAACTCGCGGTCCATATGTTTGAGCGCGTCATTGTTGTCGCTTATCGGACGCAATAGTTGCCAGGCGGCCGGATTGATTTTTTTGACGAGCGGAAGGAATTTCTCAAAGGATTCGGCCATAGTGGGCGTGATGACGGTCGCAAGCCATACAGTCGGCAGATACGCCTTTAAAAGGAAAATGTTTTTAATTTTATCGAGAAACGGCAGGCGCGAGCGGGTGTATGTTCCGTTGGTTTTCTCATCGTATCCCTGCAGTGAGATGAGCGCCACGTCGATGTTTGCGATAAGGCTGTTCATGAGCGGTTTGCTGATATTTTCGGCGGCTGTGTTGATGAGTAAAGAAAATTTCTTTGATCTTGCATAAGCCAGTATGGTGCGGATTTCCGGATGGATGAGAGGTTCGCCGCCCGTAATGCGGATGGCTTTGACCCCCATGTCCGCAGCCTCATCGAGCGCCGCCTTGATGTCTTTGAGGGAAACGTCGGCCGTTCTGGGGCCGGTGCAATAAGGGCAGACCAACCGGCATTTGCCGGTAATCTCGATGATAACTTCTTTGGGTATTGCTGGACGCTTCATGGTTGAGTGAGGTGTTTGATCCATCCTAAGAATGGAGTATAACTCAAAAGACAGCCGATAAAAAGGAGCGGTGCAAAAGGCACCCGGTCTTGGTAAGTCTTAAATTCCAATTGTGTGACGAAAATCAATGCGGACAGAGCGGCAAAAAGGGCAATTCGCAGAATAGAAACCGGTAGTTCCGGCCAGGACAGGGAATGGGGATTTAACCAAATCCGCATGAGGAGCCCGAACGCAATGCCGATGCCGACGGTCGCATAGTTCAATCGCACGATATCTTTGAGTAAACGACGGGTTGTAACGTAAATAACGTAAGTTACTATCTGAAAAAGTATGGTTGTATGAATGATGCCGGCGAAGCATTTGTTCATGAAGAAATAAACGGGAAAAAGGATCCATGAAAAAAGGATGGTCAACGCGACGGATTCGAGCGGGGGTTTAAGATTGACCCAGTCGAACTCTCCGTTCTTATTGGCGGTAAAGTCTTTGATGAAAGGCGGAAGAAAGATTATCATCCCGGCGATGAACGCGCAGGCAAACAGAGAAATAGAAGCGGAAAGAATGGTGTTGCCTGTATTGAATGGAGGCATCAGGAATGCGTAAAGCGCATACAGCTTGGCATCGCCGCCTCTCCAAAGTTCAAAGCGGTACAACAAAAAACCGATGACTGATGCGATCAAACCGTTGATAAAGTGAAACGTGACGTTTTCTTTGTCGATGATAACGGTAAAGATAATGGCAGCAATCCCTAACAGGGAAGAAAATATCAGATGATTATTATAAATTTTTTTGGACTTAAGGTCCGTAAAGATGGTGAAGGCGCCGGTTATCATGATGACAACCAGCAAAAGCATTGTCGATCTGGAATTTTCCATGACTCATAATATATAGAATCAGGATGTTTGTGAAGATGATTTTCTCTCGGGATGGGCGGCGGTTAAGCTCGTTGGGCACCCTTTACGAACTAAATTGGGCTCGGACAGAAATCTGAATTAAGTATTAGGTTGTAAATTGTTTCCTCAATTTAGTTTTCCGCATAGAAGTGAAAGGTAAATATCTTTATGGACGAATTCCGCCGTTTTATGCCGTTTTCCAAAGAGGCGTTTGATCTGCTTCGGGAACTCATTGTGTACGCCCCCAACGATAAGGCCGTGTGTTTTGCCAAAATGTTGAGCGGCGGCTACATTGTATTTAAAAGAGCGCTGGCGGATGTTGACTGCATTTACTCTTACGGTGTCGATGCCAACAATGTCATTTTTGACCTCTCCATTTCCAAGAAACTCAAGCTTCCATGTCACTGCTACAAAAGCACCCTGGGGGATGACTATAAAGTTAACAAGTATATGACTTTTCACAAAAGCAAGGGATCTTCGTTGGGGACTTTTGCCGGTCATGTGATTGAAAACGGCCATCAGGATAAAAATATCTTTCTAAAGATCGACATGGAAGAGGGCGGATGGGAATTCTTGGAGACTTTTAAAGAGCGGGATTTTAAGCGGATCCCGCAAATCGTCGTCGAACATCATAAATTTCTTTTTCCGGGCGAATGGCCGAGATATACGGAGATGCTCAGAAGAATTAATAAACATTATTATCTGTGCTATGTTCAGGCCCTCAATACGGATTTCGTCGGGTTCCTTTTTGACGGAAGAATATATCTTCACACAAAATATGCGGCTACTTATATTCGCAAAGATTTGGGCGAATGCGTCCTCAACACAAAGACGCGTTTCCCGACCAAAGTGGAATATCCCAACATCACCAAAAGACCTTATATTCCTTTAGACGCATGGCCTTACCGTTCGGACCGTAAAAGCATGTATGATCTGATGGCCATTGTCCGTTTGGGCCGGTTGCGTTCTTTTTTTAACGGCATGCGGGATGACGTTCAAATGAAAAAATGGTCGGTCGACAGGGTGGGCGACAAGCTTAAAGTGAGTTCTAAGGAGATGGTGATTTACGGTATTGATGCCTCGGAAAAGAAGATCAAGGCCGCCCGGAAAAAGCAGGATAAGCTCATGACCATTGCCCGGAAGATCAAGGATGTGAAGGATTAAGGAGCCAAATTAAATTTGGGCCGCCCTGGAAAAAATGATAGGGGCCCTATCGCAGATATGATATACTTTTGATTGAGATCAGATACAACTTTCCGACGAGGCTCATCTTGAAATAGCATTCTTTGATTCTAAAGAATTCTAGGCCTTTTTCCGCCATTCATTTTCCTGGAATCATTTATGGAAAATAAAAAATTACAGATCGCGCTTTATGACGGATGTCAGTACTTCTGCACATTTTGCATGTATGAGCATGCCAAAGACAAGAATCCGTTAAGCAAGAAAAACATCATGACTGATGAAGATTGGTACAAACTTTTCGCATCGGCATATGAGAGCGGTTACAGGACTTTGAATATCGCGGGGCGTGGAGAACCGACACTTCATCCGTCATTCGGCAGGATAGTAGCCAGGGCATATAAACTGGGGTTCCGTATTTCTTTGCTGACGAATGGGCTCAATGATCCGGTTGTGATCAAAGTGCTGCCTCTGCTCCAGAATATAAGAATCAATTTTAGCGCTCTCAATGAACATGAGATGCAGGCTATTCACAAACCTCTCCCCGGTTTTTCTTTCGACCGCTGCATTGCTTCGATTAAGAATATTCTACGGGCCATCGAAGACAAAAAATATGACATTGTCCTTTACGCCAATTATGTCTTAACGACGCAAACCATGGCGGGGGCGTTTACTTTTCCGGAAAGGGTCAATAGCTTTTTTTCGTCGGAGTTAAAAACACGGAAGATGGTTGTCTCATATTGGCATTTTATTGATTATGTAAAAAACAAGTCCGATGATCTTGCGCTCAGTTATGAGGAGTTGCAGGAGTTTTTATCGGCGGCCCGCGCCCACAGCCATGAAAAGTTTTTGTTGGAAAACACCGACTTGTTGAAGTTCATCGATCAAACCGAGGACTTGCTTAGAAAAATAGAACCGTTTGCCAAATCAAAGGGAGATGCTCAGCAGCGCTCCGGTCAAACTCAGTACACGTGTGAGGCCCATAAGACCGTAATGACCGTCGACGGCAATGGCGACTGTTATGGCTGCTACAGCCCTTTTCGTACGGTTAACGGTTTGTCTGCCAAGGAAGATCCATTTTTCTTCGGTAATGTGCGATCGCAGGAGTCTAAAGAAATTCTTCGCGACAGGAAGGGATTCAATCCCATGATGGATGTTTCTAACAAATATTGGAAACCGTGCTTAACCTGTGTCGCCAAGGGGCCGGTCAAAGAATGATGAACCGCCGTTTAAAGAGCGGTGGTTTTATGTTATGGAAGTGCTGATCATTGGGGCAGGGGCATTAGGAAAATGTATGGCCGGTTTGCTGGCGCAACAGGCATCTGTAACCCTGTATGAGCGTGACC
>JACCDG011657139.1_pt1 | contig 12676 bp, 14 predicted proteins | sample 7442471 | NCBI WGS metagenome assembly JACCDG01 (sample SAMN15323444, study PRJNA562643) | freshwater metagenome | isolation source: river surface water | place: USA:Blue River Watershed | collected 2017-08-17 | reverse complement strand
GGTCGCGTCCAAATTTGTGTCAAAACCCCCGAGTAGGGGGCCTACTGGAGGAACATGGCCAAGAAGAAATGTCAAGGCCTTGACAGCGAGAATCTGGAAGAATTTTCGGAAAATATCGAAGATTCTGCCACCTCGCCTGAGCCCGCCGAGGAGGTGGAGACACCCGAGGTGCCTGCTCCCTCTGCAGGCGAGCCAGAGACCGCCCTGGGGTTCCTCCTGCGCCTCTCTCAGCACTACTCCGGCCGGGTGGCCCTGGTGACTCGCAATAGCCGGGACGCCAGGGCCCTCCTACTGGAACTGCAGCGCGCCAGGCCCGGGGAGGGCACTCTCAGCCTGGACCGTTGTCGCTTCGGCCTGCCGGGTGGCACCGTGCTTCATGGCTGCTTCCAGCCCTTCCACATCCGCGCAGAGGCCAAATGGGGAGCGGCAGTTATCACTCCGGGCGCACCGCCCAAGATGATTGACGCCCTGCGGCGCCGACTCGCGCCCAACGCCGAGGTATTCGGCCCTTGATCTTCGACCCCGGCCCTCGGCCGAGACCCCGCCGAGAGGCGAGACACCATGAGCAAGAAAGCCGCGAAAGGCAAAGCCAGCGGCGCCCGCCGTGGAAATCAGACGGAAGAACTCAACACGCATCTTCGTGAGGAGTTCATTCGATACTACTGCACCGAAGCTCGCTTCAATGCGACTCGCGCCCTGAGGCTGGCAACCAATAATCCCAAGGCGACCCGGCAGCAAGCCAGCGACATCCTTAAGTGCCCTAAGGTGCAGGCGGCAATCAATCGCCGGATTTACGACCTTCGCGAATCCATCCCGGACATTTTTGCGGACATCGTTCGCACCGAGATGGACATCATCAAAACGAGCCCATTCGACATCATCGACCCTCAGACCGGTGAGATTCGCGACAGGATTTCGCGCAGAGCCCGCAACGCAGCTGCTGAAATCACTGTCAAGACCCATGCAACCGGCAGTTCTGTCCGCGTCAAGCCTTACGACAAAGGCGCTTCCATGGCCAGGCTTTCCAAGCTAGTCGGCCTGCTGGTAGAGCGCGACCCGCAGGAGCAAGAGAGAGAGCAGAATCGTGAAGCGGGAGCAGTTATCACTGGCCGAATTAATGGCCTTAGAGCCCGACTCGTCCCGCGAACTGATGTTGCGAAACCTGGCCAGGACGCCAGCGGAGCAGAAAGCGCTCCTCTATGACTGGAAGTTCTGGGGCCGACCCAAGCAACTGCGCTGCTTTGACGACGACTGGCGCTTCCTGGCCTACGTCACTGGCCGAGGCTTCGGTAAGACCCTGACCGGCGCCCAGTGGGTGCGCTGGCGCTGTGAGAATTTTACAAATCAGCGCATCATGCTGGTGGGGCCCACCCTCATGGATGTGCGCGAAACCATGATTGAGGGTGAGAGCGGAATCCTGCAGGCCTGCCCGCCCTGGCTACGGCCCATCTACAAGCCCTCTCGACTTCTTCTCATCTTTCCCAACGGCTCGATGGGCAAGGGCTACGGGGCAGAGAAGCCAGCTCGCCTGCGCGGACCCAACATCACGGGCGCATGGGGCGACGAATTTGCGGCATGGGACCGCCCTGAAGCGTTCAAGAATTTGCGGATGTGCCTGCGTAAAGGCAATCCTCAGTGCCTATTGACCACGACTCCCAAGGTGGTTCCGTCGGTTCAGGAACTGTTCCAACTAGCCAAAGACAAGCCGCACATCTGGGAGATTATCAAGGGCAGCACTTACGAGAACCTCTCGAATCTGTCCGAGACTTTCACTGAAATGTTCGATGGCCTCCAGGGCACTCGCTATGGGCGCCAGGAGCTGGATGGAGAGCTTCTTGAGGATGTAGAGGGCGCGCTCTGGTCGCAGGGCATGATTGACGCCCACCGCGTCACAGTGCTTCCCTCCCTGGTCAAGAAAATGGCCTTCGTGGACTCGTCCGCCAGCAACACAAAAGACTCGGACGAAACCGGAATCGTGGTTTTGGGCCAGGCATCCAACAAGCACCTCTATGTGCTGGGTGACTACTCTGTAAAGGGCGGCGACCCGAAAGCCTGGCTTCCACAACTGGCGCTGGCCAAGCGAGAGCACGGACTGGATACCGTGGTCTACGAGCGCAACCAGGGCGGCCTGACCATGGGCCACACGATTCGCAACGCCGGCCAGGGATGGAAGAACGTCCTGGACGTTTACAGCACCGCCAGCAAGCGCCTGCGGGCCGAGCCGACGATTCCGCTTTACCAACAAGGCCTGATTCACCACTATGGCACGGCTACGCCTAAGCTTGAGCACCAGATGACCACGACGGTGATCGGCGAGCAGAACCAGGCTGACGACAGAATCGACGCCCTGGTGATTGGAATTCACTTTTTACTGCCCGGAGCCATTGCGCTGAAGGGCCTGAAGCGCCCTGAAGGATGGTAACTAGCAATGCTTTTGGAGATTGGAAAGGTCTGGCCGCCGAAGAGCGACCAACACCGAATCAAGCTCTACGAGCGTTATCATAAGTTCTTCAAGGGTGAGCACCACACTGCATTTCGCTACCTGGGCTCTCGCTCTGACGTAGACAAGCGCCTGAGCCCTCGGAAGATTGCGCTAATCCTGAACTACCCTGCTTTAATTACCAAGGGGTCTACCGACCTATTGGCGGGCGAAGCGCCCAAATATGTCGCAACCGGCCCTGGCGGCAAGGCTGTTCAGGATGCCCTTAACTCCATCGTTTCCAAGAATCGCTTTGATTCGGTGCTTTACTCCGCCTTGACGGTCACGAGTTACCGGGGCGACGGAGTCTTCCGGGTGCGCGACAACGGGGAGCGCGTGGTAGTGGAGCAGGTGCCTGCCCATAACTACTTCGTTCTTCTGGACCCGGACAACGAGACGGAAGTTCTGGCCCAGGCCGTGGCCTGGATTCGTGAGGACCCGTCTGGATGTTACCTGCGCGTCGAGCACCATGAAGCCGGGAAAATCACCAACGAAGCCTTTCGCATCAAGGAGAAAAAGGGAACCGGAGAGTGGGATGTGCAGGCGCAGGTATCCCTGGCTGAAGCCTATTCTCCACCCTTCATGCCTCCGGCCGAGGAAGAATCCACCGGCATCGACCGGCCCCTGATTCAGCACCTTCAGAACTACTATGACGGCGAATCCTACTGGGGGTTCTCCGACTATGGCGGAGGCCTGGACACCCTCTTTGAGGCGCTCAACAACCGCCTGAGTAAGATTGACAGCTACCTGGACCGGCACCAGCGGCCCATCCTCATCGGCATGCCTGGCATGGCCGACACCGAGGGACAACTGGACAGCCGCAGGGATTACGTAGAGCCTCAGACGCCTGAGCAAGCCAAGGACCTTCCGCGCTACGTCACCTGGGACGGCCAGATGGAAGCGGCCTTTAAGGAACTTGAGGAACTCAAGCGACAGATTCGGGTGCAGTCCGAGACTCCCAAGCGCCTGCTGGGTGAGTCCGAGGATAGCAGCATCGACTCCAGTCGGGCCATGCTGAACGACTTCATTCCTATCGAAAAGAAGGTCAACCGCAAGCGCACTTTGGCCGATCCGGTCGTCAAGGAAGTTCTCATGCTGGCGCTTGAGCTTCACAAGATTCGCTACGAAAAAGACCTGAATCTTGACGATATTTCCATCGACGTCAAATGGCAGGACGGCGTGCCCCAGGACTACATGGAGGCCGCGCAGACCGAATCCACCCTCGTGCAAAACAGCCTGACGTCCAAGCAGAGCGCCATGGAGCGGCTCTACGGTATCGGGCCCGAGGAAGCCAAAGCAGAGTTAGACCGGATGCAGGCAGAGGCCAAGTCCGAGCAACCGCCCCAGGCCGCGCCTGGAGACACCCTCCCGGGTCAGCCCGGAGAAATGAGCCCACCCAGTGGAAGAGCAGTCCCAGTCACAGGAATCGCAGCAAGCGGCGCAGTCGGAGCAAGGAAACAACAGCCAGGAGGCGCCTAAGCCTCAATCGGCTGACGACCACTACTGGAAGCGCCAAGCTGAAAAAGCAGAGAAGCGAGCCAAGGACCTTGAGCGCGCCTCAATGTCTGAGAGCGATCGCATCAAAGCCGAGAGAGACGAGATCGCCAAAGAGCGAGACACCCTCAAGGCGGAGATGCACGACAACCGCAAGCGTTCCGCGTTCTTCACCCAGGCCAAAGCGGCCGGCGTGATTGACGAGGAAGTGGCCTACCTGCTGGCCAGCAAAGACCTGACACTGACGGACGACGGCAAACTGATGGGCGCCGACAAGTTCCTGACGGAACTCAAAAAGAGCCGGCCCCACCTGTTTACCAACGGCGGGAAACTGGGATCCGGCGGTGGCAACACCAAAACCCCGCGTCCTAAGGACGATGTAAACCAGCGCATGAACGCATTCCTGCGCGGATAACCCAAAAATTTAAAAGCAAAGCCTTCGCAAAAGGGCATGAAGAGGCGCCAAAGGGCGCTTTTTTAGTGCCCTTTTTTCGTTGGCGGAAGGGTCGAAATGCCTACTTATAACTCCCTCACCGACCGCGACGACGCGGCCTCCCTCATTCCCGAGGAGGTAGAGCAGCAGATTTTCTCCAGCATGGAGGAGCAGAGCTACATCCTGCGCCTGGCTACTCGCCTGCGCAATGGCAGCCGAAACAAAGAGCGCCTGAAGGTGGACGAAAGCCTGCCTTCCGCCTACTTCGTCGAAGGCGATACCGGCTTACTGCAGACCAGCGAAATGAGCTGGCTGGACAAGTATGTCTACTACCACAAGATCGGCGTCATCGTGCCCATTCCGGACGATGTCTCCGACGACATGGACGTAGACTACTGGGGCACCATCATGCCACACATCGCGGGCGCTTTCGCGGCCAAGATTGACGCGGCCGTTTTGGAAGGAATCGACGTTCCTGTCTCCTACCAGTGGCCGAGCAACATCGCTACCGCAGCTGGCACCGCTTCCCACAGCGTGGACCTGTCCAACATCGTGGGCGCCAGCGGCGACCTGTATGATGCCCTGCTGGGCGAGAATGGCGTCCTGAGCTTGATTGAAGCCGATGGCTTCGAGGCCTCCGGACACATTGGAACCCTGTCGATGAAGAGCAAGTTGCGTGGCCTGCGCGGCTCTGACGACCACCCGATTTTCAAGTCGGAATTCGCTCAGGGCGGCGCCCAGGCCATGACTCAGTTTACTCTGGACGGCGCGCCCATCTACTTCCCGAAGAACGGCTGCCTGACTCCCGCCAGCAACCTGTTGATTTCCGGCGATTTCAAGCAACTCGTGTATTCGTTCCGCCGCGAGATGACCTTCAAGCTTCTCGACCAGGCTGTGATCACCGATGGCTCCGGCGCGGTAATCTACAACCTGGCCCAGCAAGAAATGAAGGCCCTCCGCTGCACGATGCGATGGGGATGGCAGTTGCCCAACCCCATCAATCGTGTCAACGCGACGGAAGCCACCCGCTACCCGTTCGCCAAGCTCGTTCCGTAAGGCAGGCTAAGAGATGGCTCTTGTTACCACAGTGGGCGGCGCGTCCTCGGATTCCTATGTTTCCCTGGCCGATGCCGACACCTACTTTGCGAGCGGGAGCCATCTCCAGTCTGCCGTCTGGGCGGCGCTGAACGACACTCAGCAGGAGACTGCCTTGCGCACCGCAGCGCGTGACCTTGACCAGTTGCGCTACTTCGGGCGCAAGGCGGCCACCACGCAGGCCCTGGAATGGCCGAGAGTCTATCGAGGCCTGTGGTTTGCGGACACGATTCCAACCGCCATCAAGCAGGCTCAGATGGAGCAAGCCCTGGCCCGGTCGGCCGGCGCCTGCTGTGCGACCGCTGACCCTTGGTCGGTGATCTCAACCGAAGCGCAACTGCTTCTCAAGGGCTACTGGACAAACACCGGGTCAGTCTACGCGGGCGACCGAGAACATCCGGGCCTCTACGATTTTGGCTCTAACCCGATGGACGGCCAGCGCGAATTGGATGACTGGGACGATGCCTAGTGGTCTGGAAGATGTGCTGCGCGAGCTAACCAGGGTGACAAAAACTGTCACAGCAGACGCCCTGGAGGGCGCCAAAGGAGTAGGCGAGGACCTGCTGGAGACAGCCAAGGAGAATTGCCCGGTCAAGACCGGCAACCTTCGCAACAGCGGATACGTCCACGTTCTCGGCTACGAGGTGACCATCGGCTTCGATGCGCCCTATGCGGCCGAAGTGCACGAAAACCTTGCGGCCCAGCACGACAGTGGCGAAGCAAAGTTTCTCGAAACGCCATTCAAGGCGCTTGATTTGCCACAGGAGGTGGCGAGGAGGGTTCAGATCTGATGGCTGACATTTCAGATTGGGTCTGCAACCTGGCGAACTTTCTCCAGTCCCAGGGAGTGGGAGGACTCAACCTTTCCATGTGGGTGGGCACCTATCCGGACGACAAGCGCGAAGGCGTGCTCATCATTCCAACCGGCGGATTCATCTCTCTCAAGGTGCCCAGCACGGCCCGCCCCACCGCTCAGATTACCTGTAGGAGCGCCAAGCACTGCACCGCCTTTGACAAGGCTACTCAGATTTACGACCTGCTAAACGAGGGCCCTCAGAGGGTCTACAACAGCGGCACCCGGGCGCTTTACAGCAAGGCCCTGCAGCCACCGTTTCAGGTCTCCAAGCGCGACAATTTCTTCAACATCGTTTGCAATTACCAGTTCTGGCTGACGTAGTCAAGCCACCGTAACCAACCAAAAGAGGCCCTTTCACCGGGGCCTTTTTTCATTTTAGAAGGAGGCTCAAAATGGCACAAGACGGCCAGATCATCACTCTCGACGTAGACGACGGCAAACTTCGGCAGATTCTCACCGACCCCGTGGGTGGACCCGCCACGTATGACGAATGGCTCGACATCTTCGGCATTTCCAACTTCTCGGTTTCCCCCGAATACACCGAGAAGGAACTGGCCGGCGACGCCACCACCATCGACCAATATTCCAAACTCAAGAAGCTCACCGGCTCCTTTCAGTGCCAGATGACCTTCGCCACCTTGGAAGTTTTGCTGGGTGCGACCGCGGCTTACACCGGCTCGAGTCCCAACGAAACCGCCACTCTGACCCTGAGCAGCTCGGACCTTCCGAACTACTTCGAGTTGGATGTGCGGTCGAATTATCGCGGCGGTTCTGACGCAACTGGCGGCGACTTCCATGTGCGCATCGCCAAGGCCAAAATGACCAAGTTCACCTACACCATGGCCTCTGAGGAATACGCCACCCTGCAAATTGACTGGGCCGGCGTGGCTCGCCTGGCGGACAACTCGTTCATGACCTTTACCGAGAACGAAACCGCCGTTACCTACACCGGAAGCCCGGATACCACCGCGCCCACCGTCTCTAGCACCACCCCCACGGATGGCGCTACCGGCCAGAGCGCAACGGTCAACATCGTGTTCAACTTCTCCGAGGACATCGTTTTCGACGAAGGCAACTACGCCATCACCAAGGCCGACGGCACCAGCGTGGCCTTCGCTGCGACCAAGACCGATTCCGACACGGTAACCCTCAATCCCACTCCGAGCCTCGACAGCGCGGGCGTTTACATCGCCATCGCGACCGGTGTTCGCGACATGTCCGGCAACATGCTGGCCGCTCCCCACGTGATTAACTTCACGATCGCCTAATGAGAGAAGCGCCGAACATGCGCTTCCCTCTGCTGGATGGGGTCCCGTGGAAGTTTCAACACGACCACGGGGCCCTGTGGGAAATCACCCAGCACGCGGGAGCAAGCGACCCTATCGAATTCTTTCTGGAAGCCCACCGAAATAACTGGACCACGGCCTATATGTGGGAACTGGCCTGGGCCTTTAGTTGGCGCCAGCGCCAGGACTATGCGGACATGTCCTGGGTGAAATTCCTCAGCCTGCTTCCTGTCGGGGAAGAATGGTGGAGCCTGCAACTCAAGCTCATCAAGCTTGTTTGGGACGGGATGCCTAAGGCGCCCAGCCAGCAAGAGTCTGCGGTGGCCAGTGCAATCGCGGCCAAAAACCCTCCAGTGCCCCAGTCCGATGGGATTGGGGCGACCGAATCTACACCGGCACCGTAATTTTCCGCCGAAGCGATTCGGAATTCTGGGCCATGAGCCCGGACCATTTCGCCCGGCTCTGTCGCGCCCACATGGTGCGCAACTACTCAGGCCCGCCGATTCTTTTTGGCGAGGCCGCAAGAAACGCTCTGAGAGGACTCTGCGGTGGCGGCAAGCATCGGAACAATCGTGGCCAAGCTGGGCCTGGACCCCTCTCAGCTTCTGGCCGGCGTAAACCAGGCTAGGTCTGCCCTCTCGTCTGCGGCCCGGAATATGGGTGACCTGGAGGCGGCCACGGCCAGTGCCTTCCGGACCATCCAGGCCTCCGACATCGGCAAAGGCATCCGCCAACTGGCCGAGGATTGCGCAGCAGCTGCTGAGCGAGCCGACGACCTGCGAGACGGACTGAATGGAGCCTTTCGCGACACGGCCCCAGGAGTAGCCTCATTTATCGAATCCTTGGGCACAGCTAAGGGAGTCCTGAATGATGCCGACCTGGCCCAGGCCGCCAAGACCCTGCAAAACTTCGGCACCTACTCCGAGGAAAACCTGACCAAGATCGCAGACGCGGCGGCGGCCACTGGGAAGCCTGTGGCCAGCCTTGCAGAGGCTTTCGGGCGCTTCCAGAAGCTAGGTGACGCCAAAAGCATCAAGGCCCTGCAAAAGGCCTTTGGTGCGTCTGCAGAGGACCTTCAGAACTTTGGCGCCGTGCTCGACAAGGACGGCCAGATTCTGGCCGACACCCAGCCGCGCATCGACGCCGCCCGGGAGGCTCTGGAGAAGTTTTCGCAGACCAAGTTCGGCGGCGCCCTGGATGCCGTTTCGGATGACTCCGCGAAGCTCAAGGGCGAACTGGAACTCCTCAAGCGCGAGGTTGGCGCCAGCACCTTTGCCCTGAAAGAGAACCTGGACAGCGCACTTCTGCCCTTTGTGCAGGGCCTGCGTGAGGCCAGTCCTGAGGTGAAAGGCTTTGTCGGCGTCACGGCAGAGATTGCCTCTGGTGCCGGCTCGGCCGTGCCCCAGATTATCGCCATGGCCTCCCAGTTGAAGATTCTGGGCGTGACCATCTCGGCCGCTGCTGCCAGCACGGTTCTCCTGGTGGGCATCCTGGCCTCGGCTGCGATTGGACTCGGGCTCTACACCAACCAGCTTGAAAAAACCAACAAGGCTGAGGAAGACTTTCTCCAAGCCCAGGAAAAGGCCGCCCGCGCCCTGCGCGACAACAAAAACCTGCTGGGCCTGAGCGCCGAGCAACTCAAAGCCATGGGCAAAAGCAGCAAGGACCTGATTCCGGTCTTTGCCGGCCTTCAGGACCAACTGCGCGCCTCTCGGGACGTGGACCCGAATTCGGCCAAGACCAAGAGCCTGGAGAAGCAGGTTCGAGAACTTTCGAAAGTTAAGAACGAACTGGCCAAGCTTGAGGAGGCCACCCGCAAGCCGGAGGCAGCCAAAACCGGGCGCGTGGAACTGTCGGTCAAAGACCAACAGGCGGCTGATGAGCGGGCCCGCAAAGAGAAAAAGGCCAAGGACGAAAAGGACGCTCGGGACAAAAAGACGGCCGCCGAGAACGCCCGCAAAGAATCCCTGGACATCGCCCTGGATGAAATCAAGCGCAAGGCAGCGGCCCGCGAGATTGACAAGAGCCAGGAAATCGCAGCCCTGCAGGAGGTGCTGGCGCGCAAGATTGCCACGGCATCGGAAGAGCGCGACATTCAGCAGCAGATTGCGAACCTGACCGGCCAGATTTTTGACAAGCAGGCTGCCGACCAGAAGGCCAGGTCTGACCAGGCCAAACAAAAAGCCAAGTCTGACGCGGAGCAAATCCGCCAGGTTAAAAAGGCCGGGCTGGATCAGCAAATCAAAGACGTGGAAATTGCGCTCAAGCAGTTGGACGAGGAAGAGAAGCGCGGCGCCGATGTGACCATTAAGCGCCAGGCGGAGCTCGCCAAAAAAGTCGCAGCCGAGAAGGCCAAGATTGACCTGCAGGCCGAGGCCGACAAGGCCAAAACCACGAGCGGCGACGTAAAAGCGCAAATCACCAAGCAGGCCCGAGGCGACAAAAACACCGTTGACAAAGAGGCCGCTGCCGAAGCCGACAAGATTTCCAAAGACCGCAAGGATGCGGAGCTTAGCGACCGCAAGGAAGAACTCGACTTTAACCTGGAAATCCAGCAGAAGAAGATTGACTCCCTGAAGCAACTGGCGGAAGCTGGCGCGGTTTCCAGTCAGCAAGTGAAGTCCGCGATAGAAGAGCAACTTGCAATCCAGTTGCAGTTGATTGAGGCGCAGAGGCAGCAGGCCCTGGCCGCCACCAGCGACCCGACGAAGATTGCCCAGGCCAACAAGCGGGCCGAGATTCAAATAGCGGAAGCCAAGGCAGCGACACGCCGAGAGATTGAGGCCACCACGGGCGCCCTGAAGGCCCAGCAAGAGCAGCAGCGCAGCGCGACCTCCCTAGACCTGGGCGGAAATCAGCAAAGCCTGGAAGAGTTCTTTAAGAGCCAGCAGGGCTTCCTTGACCTGACCAAGACCCAGACCGGGCAGCCCAAAGACGTCAAGTCGGTCGCCGAGCAGCAGCAGTTGCTGCAACTCCTGCAGGGCCAGGCTCCCCTCTCCCAGTCCCTGGAGCAAGCCCGCCAAGGCCTTCCGGCCCCAGGCAAAGATGGCTCGTTTGGCAGCCCTGGCCAAGCGCAAGGCCAAGCGGGCCCGCAATCCATTCAGTCCACCACCAATTACAACAGCGTCAACGGCACCAGTATTGACGACCCGGCCCTTGGTCGCAAGATTGAGGAAATTGTCCAAAAGGTCGTTAAGACCGATAACTTCAAGCGGGGGAACGGCTAATGGCAGACACAGTCTGGCAAATGCTCGATTCCGTTTCGGTCTCGAAAAACGTGGACGTGAAATGGGGCGCGCGCACAAGCACCGCCTATGGCAACCGCTATGTCTACGACCAGACCGGGCCCACCATCACGCGGACCTTTCGGGGCGAACTGATTTCACTGGCCGAGGCGGAAGCTCTGATTACGGCCGCTAACACCCCGTTTTCCGAGTCTGGCTCAGAGGTGACCCTGCGGGTCCATGGCGTGGACTGGACGGGCAAAGTGCAGGCTCTGGACCTGCAGCGGGAACTGGGCCTGGCCTACTATTCCGGCACCGTCACCCTTTGGGATGCGACCAATTCATGAGCGACTATACTCCAAACCCAACGGCAGTTCTGTCGCGAAACGGAACCGACCTTCCGGATGCCGTCGTGCAAAGCGTGTCCTGGGAGGTGGACGAAGGCTGGAGTTTCTCTGCCACCCTGCAGGGCGACGACATCGACCCGTTCGAGGCAGACAGCACGGTTTATGCCGTAGCGTTTACGGATGGGCTCGGGCACAGTCAGTCTACCCCAGACATGACCGTGGCTCAATACGGTTACTCCGACATCTACGACCAGAGCAGCCCGGACACAACCGCGCTTCAGGGCACGGACGTGGCCATGTTCAAGCTGCGCACGGCAAACCAGTCCTTCCCCAGTTGGGCACAGTCGGATGCCGAGACCATTATTGGCGAGGTTGCGACCCGGGTCGGAATCACCATCACGGGCGTGCCTGATGACATTTACGTCATCGAAGAGGACATCAAGAACGCCAAACTCTCGGATGCTCTCGGAAGATTCCTGGACATTTCCGCGCATGAGTTTGCGGTGACCGACACCGGCACGATCGCCTGTCGGGCCTGGGAGGATTCGGCCGGTGACCTGTCTTTCGACTGGAGCACGCTCACTCACAACGTAGACAAGCGCAACCTTTTCACGGGCATCCGCCTGGGCAAGGAGAGCTCGCAACCGGCCAGCGGGGAGCAAGTCTATACCTTCGATTCAGTGGGCATCAAGAATCAGGCCCTGAGCCCATCCATTACGTTTGCATCCGGTGCCGTGGAGACAGTCTCGGCAGATGGCTACCTGCTCTGGATTACCTTCTTCAACGAAGCCGACGAGTATGTGGCCTATCAGGATTTCACTCTCGGCGACTATCCAGAGGGGGACATCGTTGATCCGAGCGGGACCGGCCCGGCGGTTCGCTTCACTTGCCAGGTGGCGATTTCCGGACCCGGCCAGGTGGCGGCCCGTGTGCGCATCAATGGCACCCCGCCCGAGACGCACCCGGAGGGCATCGACGTTGAGTTTCTGACTCCGGCCGTCAATACGTCAGGGTCCAACGGCGAGGATACGAGCCTGGGCTCCTGGCCCTACGAGTCCGACTTTATCGACCAGTTGTTCCCGAGCCAGACCTATGCGGAGGCTCGGCAGCCTTACATCCTGAGCAGACTCAACGCGGATGCCGACACCATCACCATGACCGGCCCGCTTCAGTGTGGCTCAGGGGTGCAGTTGTTCCTGCGCTTCACCTACAAGACCCGAGTCTACAAGGTCAAGGGCATCACCTGGGATTTTTCCAGCAACACCACCAGCATCAATTTGGTGCGATTGGAAACGGAAACTCTATCATGAAAAACCCGCGCATTACAAAGCCCGCCATCGAGGTTGGTTTTCAATCCGGCGACCGGCAAGCGACTGTCAATGGACAAGCCTGGGACAGCACCAACAGGGTGGCCGGCGCACAGTATACCGCCAATGCATCCGTGATCATGGTGCGGACTGGC
>JACCDG010235453.1_pt1 | contig 12676 bp, 11 predicted proteins | sample 7442471 | NCBI WGS metagenome assembly JACCDG01 (sample SAMN15323444, study PRJNA562643) | freshwater metagenome | isolation source: river surface water | place: USA:Blue River Watershed | collected 2017-08-17 | reverse complement strand
ATCGCCTTGCGGTTCAGCAGGCCGTTCTTGCTGTACTGCGGCAGGTGGTACGTGTTCAAGATGTAGTTCTCAGCGATGGTCATGCCCTTCACCATGCCGTCGCGGTTGCGATCTTCAGGAATATGGGCAACCCCTGCCATCGCAATCTCGCGCGGCGAACCGGCATGCAGCGGCTTCTTTTCTAGGGTCACGGTGCCTGAGTCAACGAGACGCAAGCCAGTCAGGGCCTCAACGAGCTCGGTCTGGCCATTCCCTTGCACTCCTGCAACAGCGAGGATCTCGCCGCTGCGGACTTCGAAGGTTGCGTTGTTCACGGCGAGGTCACCTGCGTCATTCAACACGTTCAGGCCCTTGACCTGCAGGATTGGCTCGGCGACTTTGGACTTGGATCGGCTTACGGTGAGCTGCACCTCGCGCCCCACCATCATCTCGGCGAGCTTGGCCGGGGTCGCCTTCTTTGGCGTGGTTTCACCGGCAACTGCGCCGCGGCGCAGCACTGTGATCTTGTCGGCAACAGCGATCACTTCGTTCAGCTTGTGCGTAATAAAGATGACTGAGGTTCCGCCCTTTGCAAGGCCTCGAATGATTTCGAAGAGCTCCTCGGTCTCTTGTGGGGTGAGCACTGCCGAAGGCTCATCGAGGACGAGGATGTCGCTCTTGCGATAGAGCGCCTTCAGAATTTCAACGCGCTGACGAACACCGACGGGGAGCGATTCAATCTTCGCGTCTGGATCAACATGGAGGCCATGCTTCTTTGAGAGCTCTACAACCTGCGCACGCGCAGTGGCTCGATCAAAGCTGCCGAGAGGGCCCATGGTTGGCTCGTTACCGAGAACAACTGATTCGGTGACGTCAAACACGGGTACAAGCATGAAGTGCTGGTGCACCATGCCGATGCCGGCATCAATGGCCTGGGCAGGATCGCGGAAGATGCGCTCCTTGCCGTCAATCAGGATTTTCCCGGAGTCAGGACGATAAAGACCCGAAAGGATGTTCATCAGGGTGGTCTTCCCTGCGCCGTTCTCACCGAGAAGGCCGAGGACCTGACCCTTGTCAACAGAGATGGAGATGCGGTCGTTCGCCAGAACGCCAGGGAACTGCTTCGTAATCTTCTGCAGTTCAAGCCTCATGCGATGCATGCCCTCCCTACTCTGCTACTGCTTTGCTAAAGATTCTCTTCCGCCCGGATGCCGAGGCATCCGGGCGGAGAGCGACTACTTCATCGCCGAAGCGATGGAGAAGTACTTACTTCTTTGCCCAATCGAGGACAACAACCGAGCCGTCAATGATCGCGGCCTTAAGGGCCTCGACCTCTGCCTTGAGCTCAGCGGTTACGAGTGAACCGAAGGTTGTCTTCCAAGCATCTTCAGTGCGATCAAGGGTGGCGATCTGAACGCCACCATTCTTGAGCGTACCGATGTAGTTGGTGCCACCCTTCTTGCCTGCGTAGTTGTCGTTCACTGCCGTGATCACTGCAGCACCGATGTTCTTCTGTGCTGAGGTCAGGAGCGTTCCACAATACTCAGGAAGGCTGACGCACTGGTCAAGGTCCACACCGACCGAGTACTTGCCTGCATCAAGCATTGCCTGATACGTGCCGTTACCCGTGGTGCCCGCAACTGCGTGCACAACGTCAGCGCTCTGGCCCATGAAGGCCTCTGCGGTCGTCTTACCAAAGAGCACGTCGTTGAACGGCGCGGTCGCTGGGTTGAACGTACCGGTCTTGGCTACTGGATCCCAGCCCAAGACATCAGTTGCAACGCCCTTCTTGTCGGCGTAGTACTTGGCGCCGGCGACCCAGCCATCCATGAACTTGGTTACGCCTGGGTACGGTGCTCCACCGTAGGTGGCGATGACGTGGGTCTTCGAAATGCCAGCTGCCAAGTAGGCGGCGAGCATCGAAGCCTCGTCGATCTGGAAGTCGATACCGGTGAAGTTCGCCGGAATCGTGCCATCCTCAAGTGCCCAGGTTGCGTCTACCCAACCGAATGCAATGTCTGCATTGGCTGTGTCGAGCGCGGCGGCCTGCAGGGCGGTGCCCTGGTTGTAGCCGACGGCGATCACGGTATTGCAGTTCTGGTCGATCAACTGCTGAATGTTCGGCGCATACGACGAGTCATCAACAGCGGTCGTGTAAGCCGTCTGGAACCCTTCAGCCTTGAGTGCCTCGAGGCCCTCGTAGGCTGACTGGTTGAAGTTCTTGTCGGCAGGTCCGCCCGTGTCCAACGAGAGGCATGCCTTGTACTCGGACTTCCCGGCATCGACGGAAGCTGACGGCGAAGCCGTCGAGCCACCGCACGCTGCGGCGAGAAGAGCGAGAACGGTGAGGAGCGCGAACATTCGCGTCTTCATATGTATGTAGCCCTCCGCTATTTCCTTTTGCTCAGACGCCTACGGCGACGAGCGGGTCAGCCATTCGCTGACCGTGGCGGCATTGTGCCTCATATCGGGATGAAATGCGCACGCATTGCAATTTGGTAGCGAGGGATGGTTGCGGCTCTGTTACATACCCCGTTGCGCGAGCCAAGATTCCAGAGCGTTCCTGAGACGGACTTTGGTTCCCTGCTCGGCAAACGCGAAATCGTAACCAGTTCGCGCTAGGGCAATCAGGTCTGCGACCGGGAGCCCCAGCCGGCGGTGGACGTTGAGGTACTCCTCGGAGAGGGTGACGTCGCTCACCACCAGGTCGTCGGTATTGAGGGTGATTGGCACGCCGCGGCGACGGAGTTCGGCGATGGGGAAATCGCCGTAGCCCGCGACGATGGCGGCCTGCGTGTTGCTCGTCGGACAGAGGTCAAGCGAAACGTTGCGCGCCGCAAGCTCAGCACAGAGCGATGGGTCGTCAACCGCGACGCCACCATGGGCGATCCGCGCCGGCTGCACCTCAAGGGCGCGGCGCACCTGCGCAGCGCCGCCCCACTCCCCTGCATGGAGTGTGATCGCGAGTCCGCCGTTGCGCGCGATGTCGAACGACTCTTTGAATGTGAGCGGGTCAGGGAAGGCGGCCTCGCGCCCCGCAAGATCAAACGCCACGACACCAAGGTCCTGGGCGGCAACTGCGGCCGTTGCGAGGTTGCGATTCTCTTTCAGCGAATGGGAGCGGAGGGCGGTGATGATGAGGCGCACCTCAATGCCGGTTTCTGCGGCTGCGCGACGCGCCCCCGCCGCAACGGCGGCGATGACTTGCGACTGCGTCAGCCCCTTTGCGGTGTGGAGGTGTGGGCCCCAGCGCATCTCAAGGTAGGCAACGTTCTCTGCCGCCTTGGCGCGTACCAACTGCTCTGCGGCGCGATCAAGCGCCTCGGCATCTTGCAGGAGGGCGATCGGTAGATCGAATGCGCGCAACAGATCGGCCTGATCGGCGCAGCGCTCCGGAGCGACGAGGGCGGCACGCATGCCTGCCCAATCCCGCGGGGCATCAACGTTGCGCGTTGCGGCGAGTTCGAGTGCTAAAGCGGGATCAAGCGAGCCGTCAAGATGTAGGTGCAGCTCGGGCTTCGGCATCTCAAAGAAGAGGCGACGAGCATCGTCGGCCCGCTGGAACTCCATGGCTCCCCTCCCCATCTACTGTCCCGCAGGTTGCACACCCGCGTGCGCATCTCAGCGAGAGAGAGGATACTCCCCCATATGACCTCGTCACTGCCAGTTGCGACAGATTCACGAGCGCTCGGGGCCTGGCTCCGCGACGCGACCCCGGTCGACCGCATTGGCATTGAGGAGCGTGTCGCCACCCTGAAGACGCGCTCGATCAAGAAGTCCTCCAAGGTGTGGGCACTCCGCCTTGCACTGAGCATGTGCGATATCACCACTCTTGAAGGGAAAGACACCCCGGGGAAGATTCGCCAGTTAGCGACAAAGGCGATGCGCCCGTTGCCTGGCGATGCCTCAATGCCCTCGGTCGCGGCGCTCTGCTGCTACCCCGACCTGGTCGGCGTGGCGAAAGAGGCGCTCAAGGGGAGCAGCGTCAAGGTTGCCGCTGTCGCCACGGCATTCCCGAGCGGCCGCTCGTGGATCGACCTGAAGATTGCTGAGACGAAGTACGCCGTTGCCGCTGGCGCCGACGAAATTGACATGGTGATCGACCGCGGTGCCTTCCTGGCTGGCGATTACGCCAAGGTGTGGGACGAGATCGTCGCGGTGAAAGAGGCCTGCGGCCCTGCGCACCTAAAGGTCATCCTTGAGACGGGCGAGCTCGGCACCTACGACGACGTACGACGCGCCTCTGCACTCGCGATTGCCGCAGGTGGCGACTTCATCAAGACCTCAACTGGGAAAGTCACACCCGCGGCGACGCTCCCGGTAACGCTCGTGATGCTGGAGACAATCCGCGAGCACTGGAACCGCACCGGCAAGGTGGTGGGCATGAAGCCCGCCGGCGGTATTCGCACAGCGAAAGAGGCGATTCAGTATCTGGTGGTCGTTCACGAGACGCTCGGCCCTGACTGGCTCACCCCCGACCGCTTCCGCTTCGGCGCATCGAGCCTGGTCAACGACCTGCTGATGCAGCTCGAAAAAGAGGTGACGGGCGCCTACGCGGATCCGGACGACTTCACCCTCGACTAACGCGTACTGGCTGGCGCGCCGCACGGGCGCCGGAGCGTCGGCTAGGAGCCGATTGGGTGCCAGACGGTCTTCATTTCAAGGAAGGCGGTAATGCCGTCAATGCGCTCACCGCGCTCGCCATCAAAGGCGTCCGCGCGATCCTTCACTCCGTGTGGGCGACGTGCGACACGGGCGACATGCTCTGCGGCACCCTGCTCCGCCTCAACGAGAAGTTCGTCGGGGCAGCCCCACAGGTCATACCCATCGATGTCGGCATGGCGTACCAGGTGCGGCAGGAGTTCGGCGCGGCGCGCAGTGATGATGTTGACGACACCCGCCGGAACGTCGCTGACGGCGAGTGTTTCGGCCAGGGTGACGGCGGGGAGTGGTGCTGATTCGCTTGCAAGGACGATCGCTACATTGCCGCCCGCGAGGATGCCACCGAGTCGCGAGACGAGGCCAAGGAGTGGCGACGCTTCTGGTGCGATGGAGGCGATGACGCCCGTTGGCTCAGGGAGGGTGAAGACGAAGTGCGATGAGGCGACTGGATTGGTGCCGCCCAGTACAGCAGAGAGCTTGTCGGGCCAGCCTGCGTACCAGACCATGCGATCGATGGCGGCAGAGACCTCTGCTGCGGCGTCAGACTTTGACGCGCCGTGGTTGATCAGGTCATCACGGAACTGCGCCGCGCGGCCCTCCATCAGCTCGGCGACGCGATAGAGAATCTGTCCGCGCACCATTGCGGTGCGCGCTGCCCACGGCTCAGCGGCAATGCGCGCGACACGAACGGCTTCGCGCAAATCCTTGCGCGAACCGCCGGCAATGTTGGCAACGCCGCCCTTCGCAAGCTGAACCTCTCGACTGCGGCCCGATTCGCTTCGTGGGAACGCACCACCGATGTAGAGCTTGGCGGTGCGTCGCACCTCAAGACGCTCAGAGCCCTCTGCCGACTCAATCGTCAGCGGCAGGTTGAGCTTCTCGGCACGCTTCGACTTCTTCCCCATGACTAAGAACTCCTCAGGTAGGCGTGCAAGCCCTGCATGCCGCCCTCGCGCCCGTAGCCGGACTCTTTGTAGCCGCCGAACGGCGCGGTTGGATCAAAGCGGTTGAACGTATTGGCCCAGACGACGCCCGCCTTGAGGGCGCTGGCAACCTGCAGAATGCGGCTCCCCTTCTCTGTCCAGATGCCGGCGGAGAGCCCGTAGGCCGTGTTGTTTGCCTTCTCGATCGCCTCGGCAACGGTGCGGAAGGTAATCGTTGCCAGCACTGGCCCGAAGATCTCTTCGCGGGCGATGCGGTGACTTTGCGCCACGTTGGTGAAGAGGGTTGGGCGGAAGAACCAGCCGCGCGTTGGTAGGTCGCAGGCGGGCTGCCAAATCTGAGCACCTTCGGCGACGCCGCTCGCCACGAGCTCGCCGATGCTCTCCATCTGTGCCTTGGAGTTGATCGCGCCGATATCGGTGTTCTTATCCATCGGGTCGCCGATGCGCAGCATCGACATGCGATCACGGAGACGGGCGAGGAACTCGTCGGCGATGGACTCCTGCACCAGTAGGCGGCTCCCGGCGCAGCAGACCTCGCCCTGGTTGAAGAAGATGCCATTGACAACGCCTTCGACCGCCTGGTCGAGCGCCGCATCTTCAAAGACGATGTTGGCCGCCTTCCCACCGAGCTCCAGCGTGAGGCCCTTCCCCTGTCCGGCGATTCCCTTGGCGATCGTGACGCCGACCGAGGTACTGCCGGTGAAGGCGACCTTCGCGACACGCGGGTCGGTGACGATTGACATGCCGGTGCTGCCCGGGCCGGTGACGATGTTGACGACGCCATCTGGGAGTTCGGCTTGGCGGCAGACATCGGCGAAGAGAAGCGCGGTGAGCGGTGTCGTTGAGGCAGGCTTCAGCACCACGGTGTTGCCCGCGGCAAGTGCTGGGGCAATCTTCCACGCCAACATGAGGAGTGGGAAGTTCCACGGGATCACCTGTCCGACGACACCGTGCGCCTCGGGGCGGCGGCCTGGAACGGCGTACTCGAGCTTGTCGGCCCAGCCGGCGTAATACCAAAAGTGCGCGGCGGCGAGCGGGACATCTACGTCGCGCGACTCGCGGATCGGCTTCCCTGAGTCCATCGTTTCGGTGACCGCAAACTCGCGGCTGCGCTCCTGCAGGATGCGGCTGATGCGGTAGAGGTACTTGGCCCGCTCGCGTGGGTGCAGCTTCGACCAGACCTTGCGATAGGCGCGGTCGGCGGCCTCGATGGCACGGTCAGCGTCGGCGGGGGTCCCCTTCGCGATCTCGGCGAGGGGCTCCTCGGTTGCTGGGTTGTAGGTGATGGTGACCTCGCCGCCCGATGGAGCGCGCTCCTTCCCGTCAATGAAGAGGCCGTAGCGCTGGCGGATCGTGACGATCTCGCGAGACTCCGGCGCTGGGGCGTAGGCCCATGGGCTGCTGCCGGCGAGGCCTGAACTGGCTGGAGCAACGGTTGCGGCGGGGGCCGGTGTCGTCACGCTGGCCGCACGCGCAGTCGTGCGTCGTGGTGCGGCGCCCTTCGGTGACTGATCGCTCGGCATGGGTGCATCCTAGCGCGCCGACCACTTCCAGCCACGCGGCGTATCGCCTACCCTTCGCGCATGACAACCCGTGCACCGCAGGCCGCTCCACCGTTCGCCCCAACGATGCTGATCGACGGCGCCTCGCGTGGGGCAACCGGCGGTCGCACCTTCACCCTGCGCCATCCACCGACCGGTGCCGCGATTGGCGAGATTCCGCACGCATCGGCCGCCGATGTGGACGCGGCCATTACTGCCGCTCGGGGTGCGTTTGATACCGGCGGCTGGCGCACGACGCTCCCCGCCGAGCGCGCGCGACTTCTTCTTGCGCTCGCCGATGCCGTAGAGCGCGAGGCTGATCACTTCGCCGATCTGGAGGTCTGGCAGACCGGCACCGCACGCAAGCTTCGCCGCGATGGAGACATTCCCGCCGTTGTCGATCACCTGCGCTACTTCGCCGGAATCCTGCGCGCCCCCGAAGGGATTGCCGCTGGTGAGTACACCGGCAACCACACCTCCATGATTCGACGAGAGCCGATCGGCGTTGCGGCACTCATTGCGCCGTGGAACTATCCGCTCGCGATGGCGGTCTGGCAGGCCGCACCTGCGCTGGCCGCTGGCAACACCGTCGTGATGAAGCCCGCAAGCGCAACACCGCTCGCAGCACTCCGGCTGGCCGAGTTGGCCCGCGAGGTTGGCTTCCCTGCCGGCGTCGTCAATGTCATCACCGGACCAGGCGCCGAGATCGGCGCGCAGTTCGCCGCAGATCCGCGCATCGACATCATTGCCCTCACCGGCGATAGCGCAACGGGTCGAGAGTTGATGGCTGCAGGTGCACCAACGCTGAAGCGTCTGCATCTAGAGCTTGGCGGCAAGGCACCGTTCGTCGTCTTTGCTGATGCCGATATTGAGGCCGCCGCGCGCGGCGCAGTGGCGGGTGCCTTTGTGAATGGTGGCCAAGATTGCACCGCGGCCACGCGCCTGTACGCGCAGAGCGACATTTTTGATCGACTCGTTGCCCGCATTGCTGAGCTCACCGCGCAGGTACGCATCGGTGATCCGTTTGATTCGACCACCGATCTTGGCTCACTCATCTCACGCACGCATCGCGATCGCGTGGCTGGATACGTTGACCGCGCCGTTGCTGCGGGGGCGCGGATTGTAATCGGTGGCAGCGCCCAGCCGAGCGGCTTGCCGGCTGAGGGTGCCTACTTCGCGCCAACCCTGATCGTCGGCGCCCAGCAGTCGAGCGAAATCGTGCAGCAAGAGGTCTTCGGCCCAGTGCTTGTCGCGCTCCCGTTCAGCGACGAGGCAGAGGCAATCAGGCTCGCGAACGACACGCCGTATGGTCTCGCCTCAAGTTGCTGGACGGGTGATGTGGCGCGCGCGCACCGCATGGCGGCGGCCTTGAACTTTGGTGCGGTGCTGATCAATGACCATCTCCCCTTCCTCAGCGAGATGCCGCACGGTGGCTTCAAGCAGTCAGGGTTTGGGAAAGACCTCAGCCGTTACTCGTTTGAGGAGTACACGCAGATCAAGCACGTTGCGATTGAGATCACTGGCGAGGCCGAGAAGGCGTGGCACTGGACGATCTTCGGGGACCCGAAGAAGTAGCGCCGCTTAGCTCCCGAGGAGCAGATCGAGCCAGGCGTCGAGCGGCGAGCGAGTTTGTGCATCAGGGCTGAACCGACGAGCGCCAGAGCCCGGAGCATCCTCTGGGAGCGGGGCCGCGTCGGCGGCCAGCACGAATGGGCGCTCCACTGCCGAACCGAGGCTGTACCCGCGGGCAACAAGCTCAAGGAAGGCGGCATCATCAAGGAGCACGCGCTCTGCGGCCAGAGCGTCCGCGCGAGCCTGAAGCGCGGCAGTTTCATCGCGAAGCTGCGCCAAGCGCGCATTCACCTGAATCACGCCGATCAGATTTCGCCCAAACTCCACCACGAAGAGCGCCACGATCAGGGCCTGGCCGATAAAGATCAGGGCGCCGCGCGTGGTGCTGGTGCGTCGACGAATCAGGGTCCTCATGATTCCAGTTTCCGCGCCCCGCCCATCGGCGTCAAGCAGAGGCGCTGCGAGGGGTGATAGCCTGCGCCGCGTGTACTTCTACGAACTTCACGAGGCAGACGACGAACTCGCCATCGGCATGACCCTCGCCCACGACGAGGCCTTTGCCCCCAGCGAATTCTTGGCGATGGTTGAGACGGCCCGAAGCCGGGTGATCGAAACCTTCACCGAGGAGACCCTGATTGAGGCGATCGCCGCTGAGCTTGAGCGAGAGCACGACTTTGCCGCCTCGCTGGATTCCCGCCTGGTGGCGGCGGTGGGCGTCTCTTCTGAGGAGGGCGAGACGCGCCTCCTAGCGCATGAGGGGGCGGGTGCCCACGCCGCCGATGAAGGTGAGGAGGAGGATCCCGACCTTGCTATCGCTGAGGCGCTGCTCTCGGGGCGCGAACCGATCGGCCTGCGAACGGCGGTGGTGGATCTCGAGAAGAACGAGGCGCTTGACTCCTAGCGCAACTAAGTCCGAGCTACCAGCGAGGAAGGCCCTTTGAGCCCTTCCAGACGCGATTCATGATCGGCACGCCATCTGTGGCGACATCCACGAAGTTTGGTTGGGACTGCTTCAAGATCACCGTCGGCAACATGCGCGTGCTCACCAACCGCGAGCCGATAAAGGTTGACTCAATGACGAGCCCCTGCGACGTTTCTACAGACCAGTTCTGGTCGAAAATGAAGTTCCCCATGGAGTAGAAGACTGGCTTGTCGTTGATTACCTCCATGGCACTCGCCCAGTGGGAGTGTGACCCCAGGATCATGTCGGCACCAGCCTCAATCGCCCGCTTGGCAAACCTTCGCTGTGAGGCGGTCGGCTGTGCCTGAAACTCTAAGCCCCAGTGCGGGAAGACGATGACGACGTCGGCGCCAGCGGCACGAGCTGCCGCAATGGAGGCGCGCATCTCAAGCACACCGATCGGCGCACTCCCCGCTCGATTTACTCGTGCGTGTGTGCTCGGGTTCACCTGATCAACTGCAACGATGCCCACAGTGATGCCGCCGACGTTCGTCAGCCACGGGCGCTGCGCCTCAGCAAGATTGGCACCAGCACCACCGCTGCCCATACCGGCTGCCGTAACGGCAGCGATCGTTTCAGGGATGCGCGAGACGCCGCCATCCCCGATGTGGTTGTTCGCAAGCGAGAGGAAATCGATTCCCGCCTCTTTGAGCACGCGAAGTAGCGCAGGGTTGCCTGTGAAGACTGTCCCCGAGTTGTGCTGTCGCCACTTCTTCGGCGTCGGCGACTCCAAGTTGGCGATCGAGAGATCTGCCTTCTGGAAGAGTGAGCGCATCAGACCATTGGCGCCACCGCCGCTCACGTAGCGCGCGGCAACGCGAGGCACACCGAATTGGCTGCAGCAGGTCGTTCCCGTGATATCGGCAAAGCCGCCGTCAAAGAGCGAATCGGCACCGCGCTTTGAGCGCTTCGCATCGGCTGAGACTCCGCGATCAAGCAGGATGTCGCCACCGGCAGCCAGGGTCCATGCAGTTGCCGGATCGTACGCGAGCGGCCCAGCAAGCCACTCTGCAGGAATCGATGCGTCAACGGGGAGTTCGGCGCGGAGCGGCCAATCGGCGAGCGATGTGACGCGATAGACACCAACGATCGCGGCGCCGTCCCACGTCAGCGTGCGCAGCGCAGACTCAAGGGCGGCGAGTCGCACGAACCCTGCCGCCTTCTCATCAGCGGCGAGTGCCGCCTTGAGGGCCGTGCGATCCGCGACGAGCGTGAGGCGAGAGGCGAGGGCGGTGGCCGATAGGCCGAGTGCCGCAAGGATGGCGCTGGATTCTGGCGCGATAAGGACGAGCTTCGTGATCGGCAGCTTCCCTCCGACCTCAGTGAGGCGCGCAATGCCAACGCTCGTGAGAGCGGTGAGGGTGCTGCGGTATCCAGCAACGGGGATCAGTGGGCTGCGTGTGTCACTGGTCGGCGAGGCGCTTGGGCTACTCGTAGGATCTCCGCTCGCCCCCAACGGTGCGGCTGAGGTGCCACACGCCGCGGCGAGCAGCAGTGCGAGCGCGAGCGTGAAGAGGCTGCGACGTCGCGGCAACGGGGCGTTGGTGACAGCGGGCAGTTCCACACCGCTATCCTACCTGCATGCAGCAGCCTCTCCGCCCTTCAGGCCCAACGCTCATTGCTGCCGCGCTCAGCGAGGAGCGCGCCGCCCTTGAGGCGCTCGCCACCGATTTGGTTCCGCACGCACTTCCCGGACTTGCAGAGGGTGCACTACTCATCGGCCACATTGACGGGCACCCGGTCGCCCTACTGCGCTGCGGCGTTGGCAAGGTGGCCTCGGTTGTTGCCGTTACCGCCGCCTTGGCAGTTGAGCCGCGCTGCGTGATCTCGGTCGGCTCCGCCGGCGCCCTGCATGCGGGGTATCGCGTCGGTGACGTCCTGCTCGCTGATGGAGTCTTGCAGCATGACTTTGCTGCTGCGGAGGCCGATGGCTTTCGACTCTTCGGCTACGGCGCGAATATCCCATCGAAAGGCGACCCACTCCTTCTTGCCGACCCCGAGCTCGTCACCGCGGCGTTCGATGCCGCCACACCGACGACGACACGCCTTGGAATCAACCTCCGTCGCGGCCGCATCGCCACCGGTGACTGGTTTGTCGCAGATCAGAAGGTTCGCGACGCGATTGCCGCGCGCAGTGCAGCTGACCTCGTTGAGATGGAGGGGGCGGCCATTGCCTATGCTGCACGCACGCATGACATTCCTTGGCTGGTGATTCGTAGCGTGAGCGATTCAGGTGATGGCGAGGCCGACCTCAGCTTCTGGGAATATCTCGCGCTCGCCTCGAAGAACGCCGCCGACATTGTGCGCGCCATCCTGCCAGCGCTGGAGCGCCACTAGTCGCGCTTCGTCCCCAGCCGCATCTGCTGCGCGCCCGGCGCTGCCTCACCAAAGAGTCGGGCAGCAAGCGCATCCACCGCAACAGGATCCCCTGTCGTGAAGATCTGGTGCACGGGGGCTACGGGCGCTGACGTGGGCGCAGTGTGCCCAAGATGGCCGGGGTCAGCCGCCGTTCCGCGGCTCGATCCAGGTGCTTCGAGTCCGTTCACCGAAATGATCTCCTGCAGGAAGCTCGCCGTTGCTGCAGCAGAATCGACCACAGCAATCGGGGCACCGAGCGCTGCATCAATCACGCCGCGAATCAGGGGGAAGTGCGTGCAGCCAAGTAGCAGGGTATCGATGCGTTGGCTCGGCTCTCCAGCGAGAAACGGATCAATCGCCGCATGGATGGCATCGCTCATCGCTTGCGTGTCCGTAAGCCCTGACTCAATCAGTGGTACGAGGTCTGAGGCGGCCCGCTCAATGACCAACGTGCCTGGGTTCTCATCTTTAATGGCGGCAAAGTAGGCGCGTGATCGAACGGTTGCAACCGTCGCCAGCACGCCGACCCGACCGGTGCGCGTCGCGAGCGCCGCTGCTGCCGCTCCCGGCCGAATGACGCCAATGATCGGAGTTGCGGGATGCCGCTCGCGAAGATGCTCGAGGGCGACCGCCGTCGCGGTATTGCAGGCAATGATGAT
>JACCDG011520597.1_pt1 | contig 12679 bp, 9 predicted proteins | sample 7442471 | NCBI WGS metagenome assembly JACCDG01 (sample SAMN15323444, study PRJNA562643) | freshwater metagenome | isolation source: river surface water | place: USA:Blue River Watershed | collected 2017-08-17 | reverse complement strand
GTAATGCCCATCTAGATGGATAACGGCAGGCAAACTTCAAGTGGCCGCTGTCCTTTCGAACTCTTACTCGAACCAGTTCCGCAGATTTTCAAATGAGCTCCACGGACACTCCAAAAAAGAGGTACTCCTCTTGTGATAACTGGCTTGGCGGAGAGACAGATCCGGTCGGAGTCTTGCCAATCCGATCGCGCTTTACCGCGACGGTGGCGGCGCGGTGCTTAGTTGAAAAATATAAAACGCGCTTGAAGGGTTTCCCCGTTCAAGCGCGTCTCAATAAATCATACGACTAGCGATTAGTGACCGCCGGCGCCGCCGTTGCAGGTTCCGCCGCTCTGGGCGATAGCTGCATCGATCTTGCCAATGACTTCCTGGCCAGTTTTCGTGACGTCAATCTTCTCTACTTTGCCTTGAGCGTCTTTCGAAGTGCAGACAACGCCTTCATACTTGGTCTTGAAATTAACGAGAGTTTGCTTGAGCGCGCAATATCCCTCGACGGTCTGCGGAGTGTTGTTAACGTTGGTCTGCAATGCAGCTACATCTTGATTGAAGGAGTCGCTGCAGTAGCTACCGCCTTGTCCATCGGGCCCGGCCAGCGCGCTCGCAGCTCCAGGTGCTTTAGTGTTGTTTTTGTCCGATCCGCACGCGGCTGCAAAGAGAGCTACAGAGACGAGCACAAGAGTCACTACGTTACGCTTCAACATGAATAATCCCCCGATTAAATAGTTCTGTTGTTTTAACCACTGCTTTTCTAAAAACAAAAGGGCGTTTCGCTTGTTACAGCGAAACGCCCTAGTTTTACTTCAATAGTCAGCGTGGTCTAACGGTTAGGTTGTCCACCGTCGCGGTCACGTCCGCCGCCGCGATGTCCGCCGCCTCGTGGCCCGCCGCGGTCGCCGCGATCTCCGCGTGGTCCGCGATCACCACCACCGCTGGCTTGAACACCGCCAGCAGGAGGAGGCAGAAGCGCCTTGCGAGAAAGGCGGACTTTGCCCGACTTATCGACTTCGATGACCTTGACTTCGATCTCGTCGCCTTCTTTCATGTAATCTTCGACTTTGTTCACGCGCTCGTGAGCAATTTCGGAGATATGAAGCAGGCCGTCTTGGTTAGGCATAACGCCCACAAAAGCGCCGAATTCGACGATTTTTTTGACGAGGCCCTTGTAGGTGGCGCCGACTTCGACAGTTGCAATGATCCCCTTGATGATGGCGATCGCCTTTTCACAGGCTGCTGAATCGTTGGTGGCGATGTTGATCTTGCCGTCGTCGTTGATGTCAATCTTACAACCGGTTTGAGCGACGATGTCTTTGATGACCTTGCCGCCAGAACCGATGACTTCGCGGATCTTGTCTACAGGGACCATGATCGTGGTGATGCGAGGTGCGTACTTGGACATCTCAGTCTTAGGTTGAGAGATGGCTTTCGCCATTTCGCCCAAGATATGGAGCCGGCCTTCACGAGCCTGAGTGAGTGCCGTGCGCATGATGGCTTCGTCGATGCCTTCGATCTTGATATCCATCTGGATGCCGGTGATGCCTTCAGACGTCCCGGCTACTTTGAAGTCCATGTCGCCCAGGTGATCTTCGTCACCCAGAATGTCCGAGAGAACCGCAGTGCGATCGCCTTCCTTGATCAATCCCATCGCGATGCCGGCGACTGGCTTCAGGTAAGGTACGCCTGCGTCCATCAGCGCCATCGAAGTCGAGCAAACGGAGCCCATCGAAGAGGAGCCGTTGGACTCGAGCGTTTCGCAGACGATGCGGATCGTATACGGAAACTTGTCATACGTCGGCATCATTGCCTTGATCGAGCGCTCGGCGAGAGCGCCGTGGCCGATTTCGCGACGGCTGGTGCCGCCCATGCGTCCGGTTTCGCCGACCGAGTACGGTGGGAAATTGTAGTGGAGCATGAATTTACGCATGGTATCCTGAAACATCGTGTCGACGATCTGCTCGTCGTCCGAGGTGCCCAGAGTCACGGCGGCCATGACCTGCGTTTCGCCGCGAGTGAAGAGAGAGCTTCCATGGGTGCGAGGCAAGAGGCCTGCTTCGACCGTAATCGGACGAATGGTTTTCATGTCGCGCCCGTCGATGCGTTGCTTGTCCGAAAGGATCATTTCGCGCATCAAGTTGTATTGAAGCAGGTCGAAGGTGCTCTTGACTTCGCTTTCCATCTTGGCCGCAGCATCTTTGTCCTTGGCTTTGACAGCGTCGGTGACGATAGCGGCGACAGTGGCTTTGCGAGCCGCCTTCACCATGTCGTAGCGCTGATGCTTGTCCTTGGTGCGAAGGGCCTTGTTGAGGTCGCCCTTAGCATGCTTTTCAACCGAGCTTTTGATGTCGGCAGGGACGGCAGCAGCGACGAACTCGCGCTTGGGTTTGCCACAGAGTTTGCGTAGCTCATCGATGATCGCGCAAACTTTCTTGATTTCGTTATGGCCGCGGACAATTGCTTCTAGGCAATCTTCTTCCTTGGCTTCACGTGCTCCGCCTTCGACCATCATGATGGCGTTCTTAGTGCCAGTGATCATGATTTCGAGATCGGTTTCGCCCTTGTCGATCTGAGTCCAGGTCGGATTGACAACGAACTGGCCATTCACGCGACCCATGCGGCAGCCTGCGGTAGGTCCGTTAAAGGGGATGTCCGAGATGTGAAGAGCTGCGGAAGCGCCGATCGCAGCGCAAACGTCGATATCAGCTTCAGGATCCACCGACATGATCGTAGCGACGACTTGGGTGTCGTAATAGAAGCCTTCAGGGAAGAGTGGCCGAATGGGGCGATCGATCAGACGAGCCGAGAGGGTGGCTTCTGTCGTAGGACGGCCTTCGCGCTTGAAAAAGCTGCCGGGAATCTTACCAGCAGCGTACCATTTTTCTGCGAACTCAACAGTGAGCGGGAAGAAATCTGCGCCAGCGCGAGGTTCTTTTGCGCAGCAGGCAGTGACGAGAACGCGGGTGTCGCCATAGCTGACAAATACAGAACCGTCGGCTTGTTTAGCCATTTTTCCGGTTTCGATGGTCAGCGTCTTGCCGCCCATCTCACAAGATACACGATGAATCATATGACCCTCCTTAGGGTACAACTAAGCCCGTTCCGTCAGACACAAAGGCCTGAGGATGTAGGGAAAAAAACTTTTGGAAATAAGAAAAGGCTTACTTTCTAAGCTCAAGAGTCGTGATGAGCTGATTGTAGCGCTTAGGATCCGAGCTCTTGAGGTAGTTCAAGAGGCGGCGGCGTTGGCCGACCATTCTCAAAAGGCCGCGTTTAGAATGATGATCTTTTTGATGAGAAGCGAAATGTAGATTGAGCTCGTTGATGTGATTAGTGAGAAGCGCCACTTGCACTTCGGGAGAGCCGGTATCGTTGGCTACGGTCCCGAACTTCTTCATGATGGCTGCTTTTTTTTCTCTGATTGCTGTTTTTCCTGCCATGATCTTTCCTGAAAATCCTTAATTATTCGTGGGTTATACTAAAAGGGTACCCATGAAATACGATAATATGTTGGTCTCTATTTATGTCGAACAGGACCTAACATGATGAAAAGGGGGCTGTAAAGGGTTTTGGGCGGCTTTGATGGCTAGTAAAGGGGGGGCCAGTTTGAGCCGGGGAGGCGAAAGCTGGGGGGCACGTTTTAGTGCCCCCATTTTCGTGTCGGTCACACGAAAATGCAAAAAAGGCGCGGGGAGCGCCTTTTGTTTGAAAAGACGGCTGTAAAGGGTTTTGGGCTAGAGATGAGGCGCCAGAAATTCTTTCAACTTCGTTATCACCTTAGACTCAATCTGGCGCGCCCGTTCCCTAGTCAGGCCGTAGAGATCGGCTACTTCTTGGAGGGTCTTAGGTTCGTCACTCAGCAGGCGAGCTTGTAGGATTTTGAGCTCTTTTTCATTCAATTTCTTCTGAAATTCCGGGAGCTTCTCTTTCAAAAGGCTCAAAAGTTGATTCCGGGCCAGGCTTTCGTCTGCCCCTTCGTGGTCGTCCGCCATGAGGTCCATGTGGGAGGTGCCGCCTGAGTCGGCATCAATAGGGGTATCGAGCGACATTTCGGCCCCTCGCCCTGACAGTCGTTGTTCCATCTCGATCACGTCTTTTTCACGGACATTGAGCTTCTCAGCTAGGAGTTTAGGGCCAGCGAGCAAGCCTTGAGCCTCAAGTCGCTCCTTTTCGCGCATCAGGTGGTAAAAGAGCTTCTTCTGCGCCTGCGTCGTACCCACTTTTACGAGACGGAAGTTATCCAATAGGTACTTGAGAATGTACGACCTAATCCACCATGACGAGTAGTAGCTCAGGCGTGCGCCCTTGGTGGGATCGAATTTGGACACGGCCTTCATCAGGCCGATGTTTCCTTCTTGGATGAGATCCAAGACGTTTGAGTACATGGAGCGATATTCGAATGCGATCTTGACGACGAGTCGGAGGTTGGCCGAGACCAGTGCACGCGCGGCCTGCATATCTCCTTCGTTTTTGAGTTTGCTGACGAGACGAAACTCTTCTTCGGGTTCGAGCAGCGGATAGCGGCGAACCTCATCTAGGTATCGGCGCAGGGGATCTGTTGGAGATATCGCGGCGACTTCGGGTTCGAGAGTGTGCGCTTGGGCAGGGAGGTTTTCGGAGGAAGTCGCCTCTGTGTCGTCGGGCTCTAGGTCTTCTTCCTCGTTAGAGTCTTCGCTGTCTTCATTCTCTTGATCTTCTGTGTCAGCGGGCAGTACCTCGGGTTCCAACGCGCGAGGCTTGGTTTTAGCGCGAGATTCTTTTTTGGGCTGAGTCAGAATTTTCCGTTTCATAGTATGAAGGATTCAGTCGTCTATCATCATGTGTCCAAGCACTTAAGTAAAGGAGATGGGGATGGAATCCAAGAAAGCAATCGCACCCTTCTCGATAAGCGGAGTACCTGTTGAGCCTGGGGAGAAGCGCGAGATTTACCTTAAGGTTTCAGAATCCTACCTATCCCAGTCCATTGCAATTCCGGTGACCGTGATCCGAGGTCTCAAGCCAGGCCCTACCGCATTTGTGATGGCGGCGCTCCATGGCGATGAGATCAATGGCGTTGATATTGTGCGTCGACTTATTTTTGACTTAGATCATCAAAAGCTTCGTGGAACCTTGATTGCGGTGCCCGTCGTCAACATTCCAGGATTTCTGACTCAGTCGCGTTACTTGCCTTATCATCGGGATCTCAACCGATTCTTTCCTGGCAATAGCAAAGGCAATAACGCGGAGAAGTTTGCCGCACGTCTATTTAAAGAAATCGTTCGTAAATGTGATTTTGGGATCGACCTGCATACCGCTGCGAATGGGCGTCTTAATTTGCCTCATGTGCGAGGGGATATGAGGCATCCCAAAGCGCGAAAGCTCGCTCGTGCTTTTGGTGCGACCGTGATGATGAGCCAGTCGGGAGTGAAGGGCTCGCTCAGGCATGCTGCTACCGAGGCGGGGGTTCCTACGATTTTATTTGAGGCGGGAGAGACAGGTAAGTTCTCTCCCGCGATCTCGCTAGTGGGGCTGCAGGGGGTGCTTAACGTATTGTCCGTGATGAAAATGTGGCCAGTGCATGAGCGCAAGCGTCCTTTGTTTCAGGTAATCGTCAAATCAAGTCACTGGGTGCGTGCCCCTAAGGGAGGTATTCTCGAACTGGCTGTGCGCCCAGGCGATATTATCTATGAAGGCGATTTAATCGGAACTATTCTCAATCCGTTTGGAAGAACGGTTACACAGATCCAATCCCCTTCGACAGGGATCGTTGTGGGAGTCACCACTGCTCCCCTGACAGTGCCAGGCACGGGCATCGTCCATTTGGCGAAGCTCAAAAAATCTCTCTCGCTGGTCGAACGATCGCTCAAGATGGGGCCTCGCAAGAGGCGAAGACTGAGACAAGGCGGGATGGTGCATCGAGACTAGAGAGGGGCGTGAGGCCTTTCAAAACGTGAACTTCATGGATCTAAAATAAAGACAAACTAAGTCAGTTATAATCTATGTTATCGGATTATCAAAGGTTCTCCCTTCCTCGACAACCCTTGGGCATACCGGTATCCTCTAGGTTGGAGACTCTCTCAATGCCCTCCCGCCGAGCAGGACGCTCGCCTTTCCGCAAAACCGTATTTTCAAATGGTTTAACGCTTCTGTCAGAAAGACAGCCGGGCTTTAAGAGCCTGTCGATCGGCATTTGGGTGAAGACGGGAACCCGCCACGAAACGGCGAGCGAGGCGGGCATGTCGCATTTTCTGGAGCACATGCTTTTTAAGGGCACCGATGATCGAAGTCCGCTCGATATCGCGCGTCAGATCGATCAAGTGGGCGGAGACTTCAATGCTTTCACTTCGCGCGAGTACACCTGCTTTCACATTGTGTTGCTTGGGAGAGATGCAAAGCTTGGCGTCGACATTCTTTCGGATATTTTGCTGAACTCGACCTTCAACGCAGAAGAGCTGGAGCGTGAACGCAAAGTCATTCTCCAAGAGATCTCGATGGTCGAGGAGTCTCCTGAGGAGATGGTGCACGACATATTCTTTGAGCTGATTTATGGCAAACACGGTATTGGGCGCCCGATCTTAGGTACGGACACGAGCGTACGGAGGTTTAAGCGTGCTGACGTTCTGCGCTTCTTTAGAAAGCATTACAGGCCTGAGCAGTTGATTGTTTCCGTGGCGGGCGATGTGTCTCACAATGCTCTCGTAAAAATCTTGAAGCCTTTACGTCGGCGGGATTGGCCGGGGCGGCTGAAGCAAAGCAAAGGCCACGTTAAGCCTGTCAGCGCGAGCTCCTTGATCGGCACTAAGGTGCCCAAGGTAAAGAGCGGCAGCTGGTGGGTTCAGCGTCCGACGGAGCAGGTCCATTTGCTTTGGGCGGTCGCAGGCCCGCCGTACGCCTCTCGCGATCGATTTGCCGCTTTCTTACTCAACGTGTTTTTGGGCGGGGGGATGAGCTCCGAGCTCTTTCAAGAAATTCGCGAGAAAAACGGCCTTGCTTACACGGTGTACTCGAGTCTCACGCCGTTCATTGATAGCGGTGTGTTCTCCGTTTATGCAGCCACCGGGATGAATCAGGTGTTGCTCTGCTTGAAGCTCATCGAGCAATCGGTTGAGAAGCTCAAGCGAAACCTACTGACGGATCTTGAGCTCACCACGATCAAAGACAACCTCAAGGGCACCGTGCTTCTTGCGTCTGACGACGTCGAGTCGCGCATGTCGAGCATCGCGAAGAACGAGATTTTCTTTGGTCGATACATGTCAGTCGAGGAAGTTTGTTCGCACATCGATGCAGTGAGCGCACACGATATCCGCCGTGTTGCGCGCAAGCTGCTTCAGTCGGATCGTCGCAGTATTGTAGCGCTGGGGCCTAAGCCGTCACGTACTGTCGCGAGCAAACTGAATCTCCAGAAGCCCAAGAAGTATCGCCGGAGCTGAGCGCGACCTCGTTTATCCCTGGCTCTGTTTTTTCTTCCAGATGATGAAAAGAATTACCGCGGCTGCTGCAGCGATGAGAGGCAGCGGAAGATCGCTTTTAGGCGCAGGCTTGGGGGCATCAGTGGTCGTGACAGGCGCCGCGCCAGGGAATACTGTGCCATCCGTGACGTTCTGTGGAACCGTCGTGTTGGCAAAAAGGTTGCCGCTAGCAGGTCCCACGTTGATGCCGCCAGCTTTGCGGAACACCTTGAGCGTGTTGACCATATTGTCGAAGTCCTTGAGGTACTCCTGGTATTTGGACTTGTTGATGGAGTAAGTGACTAGAACACCGATGTCCTGCTTCACGGTTGCTAAATAGCGAGTGTAGAATCCTGGGATCTCAGACTCTAGGTGTAGGGCGTCTACCCAGCCGTGGCCGCTGAGGTTGACGTCCTTGGCATGCTTGGGTTCGCTCTTGACTGGCTTGCCTTGGATGCTGGTGTAAGTCTTGGCGGCCTTGAGATAAGTGCGGTATTGGTCGATGCTGTCCTGGTCGCCCTTGAGCTTAGCAGCCAGTACTATGATAGCGTCACGCTTCTTGGTGTCGTTGGTGCTTTGGCAAACCCACTCAGCGCCTTCGAGATTGCATTGCCACTGAGGGGGCAATTCGAACTCAACGAACTGGTTGGCGAACTTCGCTGCGTGAGCCGGAGCGATTGAAAGCGCAATCGCTCCGCATAGGGCAGAGAGTAGCTTAGATCTAGAGCTCATTTGTGTTCGCATGAGGTTTCCTTTCATTATTGCACAGGCCGTTTCGCCAAGAATCCTTCATCAATCCAAATTTCTTTAAAGTACTCGTCGATAGTGACCGCCGCCTCGTTGGAGTCAACATGGGTCACATGACCTCGGGCGATCGCTTCACCCACGGATCCGTCTTTCTTGGTGCGGAAAATGTCGAAAATCTGCCCCTCTTCGACTCCGTCCTGCAATCCTTTGTCGATCTTTACCAGGTTGAGTCGATCGTTTGCGCGGGTGACATGGGCCTCGGTGCTGTAGTTGACAAAGCCTTGATTGGAGCGGCCATAGTCTTTGGGGGTGAGCATGGCTCCATCTCGCTTGCCGTGGTTTCCGATATGCGCCTTGACGCCGAGACTAAAATCAACACTGTTGGGAGCGGATTTTCCAAGAAGTGTCTTAGATACAGAAGTCAGGACTGCTAGGTCAGGTCCGAACTGGTAGCCCAGCTGCCCGCGGAATGTGAGCAGCGAGGGGTTGACGGCGTTGCCGATAAAGCTACCTCCCGAAGTCGCGCTGAGCGTCGTGCTAGTGGCGGGCACAGTTCCTGCGCGGGGATCGTTGCGAAGGGATTGAACTCCAAGGGCTGCGACGGATACAAGAACTCCAGTGTCCGGGTGCCCGTAGCGCGCTAGTACGGACCAAGGCACAGCTTTTGAAAAGCTATGGGTACGATAAGTGTAGCCTCCGCCTCCGACGAGCTCAAAATAGGTTTGTTTGTTGCTCATCACAGGGACGGTGAGAAATGCGCCACTGGTTATGTCAAGCGTCCCATCTCCAAGTCCTGGTGCGAATGCGGTCGATTTAGGTGCAGAATAGGCAGGGAAGTCACCCTGAAGCTGAAGGTCGATCGCGAGCCCTGGCACTTTGCTTCCGGTTGCCGATTCATAGGCTCTGAAATTCAAGCCTGCGCTCTGGTCAGTGAGGCCAAATGATTTTCCGGCATTTGTTTCATGCGCGAGATCAGCCAGTGCCCAACTCATGCGCAGGTATCCAGTGAGCTTGCCTATCAATCCGTACGCAGCAGTGACATCGGTGTGCAGTCGCGAATAGCCCTGAAAACCAGCCGGAACCAATAGCGCTCCGGTGCCGTCGTAGTTATCCTTGCTGCTATAGTATCCTCCTTCGACGGAGAGTCGAAGATTGCGCTCAGTCTCATGGATGTTTTCCCAATGATGGAGAAAAAAATCGGCGAGGGCTTCGCGTGGAGCGAACGCGGTGAACACGGCAAATGCCGTCAACCCTTTGGCGATATGAAAGCGGCCCGATTTGCTGAGCATTAGGTTAAGAGTAGCGCAGCGAAACCTGAGTTTCTAATAGAAAACTGCGCCCTACTGATGGGCGTCGTGAATATTTAGGCTGCCTCAAAGGCGCGTCCGATTCTCGGACTTGTTTCTGTCAGTGCATTGGCGCCGCGCTATCTGTCTTCGATTAAATAAGAGCTGCTGATTATTTCTCGGGCGCTCAACTGTAGTTCTTCAGGATGTGCATCCGGATTTCGGGCGAGAAGGGCTGATACCAAGACCCAAGCGTTGAATTCTATAATTCATGGGGATAGGGATCCTTGTTGAGCAAGAAAAGCTTCGATCTCGGGGAGGGTCTTTCTGTCATTGGGTCAAAATTGAAAAGAACCCGGTCTCTGCTCCTTGCCGTGGCAGCCCTCTCTATAGCTCGAGGCACCTCGCATTTTGGCGGCTAAGGAGAAGATAAGCTCCGGCGCCAGGCAAGAACAAAATAAAGTGTGTTAACGCAACGGGCCGCTCGTGCTCTTGAGCTTCCCCCTTTTGCATCCAAATGCTAGCTTCTTCGCATGTCACTTTACGAAGAAGCACTTGAGTATCACTCCCGTGGCCGCAAAGGTAAAATCGAAGTTGTTCCTAGCAAGCCCGTCGCGACCCAGGCTGACCTTTCCCTAGCCTATTCTCCTGGGGTAGCTGAGCCGTGCCGTATGATCGCCGAGAAGGAAGAGCTCGTCTACGAGTACACGGCCAAGGGCAACTTGGTCGCGGTCGTCTCCAACGGCACAGCGGTCTTAGGGTTGGGTGACATCGGTCCAGCAGCTTCAAAGCCCGTGATGGAGGGCAAAGGCGTACTCTTCAAGAAGTTTGCCGACATCGACGTCTTTGATATCGAGCTTAATGCGAAGAACCCTGATGATGTGATTCGGGCTTGCGAGATGCTCGAGCCTACGTTCGGTGGCATCAATCTCGAGGATATCAAAGCGCCCGAGTGTTTCTACATCGAAGAAGAGCTTAAAAAACGGCTTAAAATCCCTGTTTTTCATGACGACCAGCATGGCACGGCCGTGATTAGCGGTGCCGCCTTTCTGAACGCGCTAGAAGTGGTCGGCAAAGACATCAAGAAAGTACGCGTCGTGTTTTGTGGGGGAGGCGCAGCTGCGATTGCTTGCGCGAATCTTTATCTCAACCTCGGCGTGAAGCGTGAGAACGTCATCATGTGCGACTCCAAGGGAGTGATTTACAAGGGCCGTAAAGAGGGGATGAATCCCTATAAAGAGCGTTACGCTGTCGAGACCGACAAGCGCACGATCGCACAAGCACTCGAGAACGCCGATGCTTTTGTCGGTGTCTCTGTCAAGGATGGTATATCAGTTGAGTGGGTCAAGAAAATGGCCAAGGATCCCATCGTTTTTGCGATGGCCAATCCTGATCCAGAAGTTCTTCCAGAAGAAGTGCTCAAGATCCGTCCCGACGCGATCATGGCCACGGGGCGCTCCGACTACCCTAACCAGGTGAACAACGTCTTGGGTTTTCCTTTTATTTTTAGAGGCGCACTCGACACGCATGCCACTGCCATCAACGAAGAGATGAAGATGGCTGCTGTGCGCGCTCTCGCGCAGCTTGCAAAAGAGGACGTGCCCGAAAGCGTTTCTCGCGCTTATGATGGGCAGCAGTTCAAATTTGGACGCGAGTACCTGATCCCTAAGCCGTTTGATCGGCGCGCTCTCCTCTGGGTGGCTCCCGCTGTCGCCAAGGCTGCGATTGAATCGGGTGTAGCAAGGCGCAAAGTTGACATCGATGCCTACACCGATCAGCTCGAAACAATGCTGGGCTCGACCTACACTATCGTTCGCGGGATCAAGAAGCGCGTGGTGAAGGGTTCGTCCTCCGATGGGGGGTCGCGCGCGACGATTGTTCTGCCTGAAGGCGAGAACATCAAGATTTTGCGTGCTGCGCACATGATGCGCGAGGAAGGAATCGCTGAGCCTATTCTTCTCGGCAACGATGCGATGATTCAGAAGCTCATCCACGATCACGGGCTGGATCAATCACTCAAAGGCGTTCGTATCATTCGTCCTTCGACGAGCGAAAAACGCAACGAGTATGCGCAGAAGTACTTCGAGAAACGCCAGCGCAGAGGTGCAACGTTTGCGCTCGGTCGAAGCCTCATGAAGCAAAACAACTACTTTGGATCCATGATGGTCGAGGTAGGCGATGCAGATGGCTTGCTATCTGGCATTAGCCAAAACTATCCTGAGACTCTCAAGCCTGCCCTGCAGATCATTGGTGCAAGGCCAGGCTCACGGCTTGCTGGCATCTACATGATGGTCTTCAAGAAGCGCGTGCTTTGGTTTGCCGATACGACGGTGAATATCGAGCCTTCTTCTGAGGAGCTGGCGGACATAGCGTTACAGACGGCGCATTTTGCCCGCAGCTTCATGGTTGAGGAGCCTCGAGTCGCGATGCTTTCGTTCTCGAACTTTGGGTCTAACGCTCATCCTTTAGCGCTCAAGGTTCAGCAGGCCACAGCGATGATCAAGGATCGCGATCCGAGCCTTATCGTGGATGGTGAGATGCAGGCCGATACGGCACTTACTCCGCTGATCTCTAAAGAGAGCTATCCGTTCAATCTCGTTCCAGGGGATGCCAACATTCTGATTTTTCCGGATCTCAACTCCGCAAACACCGCATACAAGCTCATGGCTCGCGTGGGTGGCGCTGAGGCCATTGGTCCGATTCTGGTTGGCATGAACAAGCCGGTATACGTCCTTCAACAAAACTCTGACGTCAACGACGTCGTTAACATGGCCGCGATCACCGCGATGGAGATTCAGCTTCGCAAGCAGAACCTCCAGGCCATCAAAAAATAAGGAGCATTCAAAATGTCTAAGCAAGCCATTCTCACCGCAGAAGCCCCGCAGCCTATTGGTCCTTACAGCCAGGCCATCTCAGTTCCGCTTTCGGGCAAACTCCTTTTTTGCTCCGGCCAGATCCCGCTTGATCCTAAGAGTGGCGACGTGGTTGGCGGCACCGATGTGCAAGCCCAGGCGCATCAAGTGCTCAAGAACGTCAAAGCTGTGCTCGCTGCTGCGGGCGCGACGTTCGAAGATGTTTGCAAAACCACAATTTTTCTTAAGAACATGGGCGATTTCCCAAAAGTAAACGAAGTTTACGGGGCATACCTCAAGGGAGTCGCTCCTGCGCGTTCGACGGTTGAAGGCGCGCGTCTCCCAAAGGATGTTCTCGTCGAAGTCGAGTGCACGG
>JACCDG011659258.1_pt1 | contig 12683 bp, 12 predicted proteins | sample 7442471 | NCBI WGS metagenome assembly JACCDG01 (sample SAMN15323444, study PRJNA562643) | freshwater metagenome | isolation source: river surface water | place: USA:Blue River Watershed | collected 2017-08-17 | reverse complement strand
TGGCTGTTTCAAAATGCCCTCATGCACAGGAAAACAAGTTTTCGGTTTGATTTCAAGCGCGTAGTCAATCGCTTCCGACAATCTCATCCAAGGCCCTGCCACAGGTAAAGCCAAAATCTCAACTGCTCTTCCTGGATTAGTGAAGGCATCACCAGGATAAAAAAGTTTGTTGGCGATAAAATAGCCAGTATTCTGAACTGATGGAATAGAAACGTGCATGATAGCATGGCTTTCGCCAAAACCCTCAATCAAAACTCCATTTGCATCAGAATTTTGACCATTTTCAACGACATTGAAAGCGATGCCGTCTTTTTCCAAAAGCGCAGCAACACTTTTATTTGTGATTACTTTGGCTTGCGGATTATTTATCAAAAATGTTTTTAATGAATCAATATGAAAATGATCGACATGTTCGTGCGTGATAAGTACAAAGTCAATATTTTTTACTTCGTTTTGTTGTGTAGAATAAATACCAGGGTCAGTCAAAATTCTGACTCCAGCTTCCTCTATCAACAAACAACAATGTCCAAATTTTGTAATTTTCATAAAATTTAATAAATAAATGGTGAACTAAATAACCATCTTAGTATCTAACTTTTCTTTTGCCAGTGCTTGAGCTTTATAAAGACTTTCAAAAGTACCAGCATCTAGCCAATCACCTTCTATCACGGCTATTTCTACTTCATTTTTGGCTAAATACCAATTATGCAAATCTGTAATCTCAAACTCTCCCCGCTCACTTGGCTTACAATTTTTAGCTACTTCAATCACTCGATGATCATAAATATACAAACCAGTCAAAGCAAAACTAGACAAAAATTCTTTTGGTTTTTCTACTATTTTTTCGGCTTTAAAATTGGCATCAAACTTTACTACCCCAAATCTTTCTGGATCTGGTACTTTTTTGGCAAACAATTTTGCACCACTTTTGAAACTTTTTATGCTTTCTGACAAATCATCTTCAAAAATATTATCTCCCAAAATCATAACAACATCATCGTCGTCAATAAAGTTTTCACCAATTATAAAAGCCTGCGGTAAACCGGCTGGCTTGTCTTGGATTTCATAAGTCAATTTTACTCCCCATTGTTTCCCGCTACCCAAAAGATTGAGATAATCACCAGCCCTATCAGGTGAAACGATAATCAAAATTTCTTTAATACCAGCTTTAATCAAAGTATTTAAGGGATAATAAATCATCGGCCGATTGTAAATCGGCAATAATTGCTTACTAGTGATTTTAGTCAAGGGCAAAAGCCTAGTGCCTAATCCCCCTGATAAAATAATACCTTTCATATTCACCCCGTTAGATAATAAAATTAAAAACTGTATTCTCAAAAAAATTATACTTTATTTTACACATATACACTAGTACTATGATTTTTTATCTAACGGGGTAAACCAAGCTTGATTATTTTTATACCAAGCAATAGTTTTGTGCAAGCCAGTTGGAAAATCTACTTGTGGTTGCCAGTTTAATTCTCTTTTAGCCTTGCTAATATCCATGGCATAACGAAAATCATGTCCTAGTCTATCAGTTACATATTCAATTTCACTTTCAGTTTTATCAAAAGCTTGTAAAATTAATTTGGTAATATCTAAATTTGTTAATTCATTTTCCCCACCCAGACAATAAGTCTCGCCCAAGATTCCATGAGCTAAAATTGCTTCAACGCCAAGATTGTGGTCATCGACATAAATCCAATCACGAATATTTAAGCCTTGGCCATAAACCGGCACTTTTTTATTTTGCATCAAGTTAGTGATAAAAAGTGGAATTAACTTTTCTGGATACTGATAAGGCCCGTAATTATTTGTACAATTAGAAATTGTCACTGGTAGCTGATAAGTATGCCAATAGGCCCGCACCAAATGCTCTGCGCCAGCTTTTGAGGCGCTATAAGGACTTCTAGGGTCATGTGGAGTAGTTTCATTAAACTTTGGATCATTAGGCTTCAAAGCACCAAACACTTCATCAGTGGAAACATGATGAAAACGCTTGCTACCATTTTTTCTCGCAGCTTCTAATAAAGTATAAGTTCCCAAAACATTGGTTCGCACAAAAGCCTCTGGACCAGTGATTGATCTGTCCACATGAGTTTCGGCGGCAAAATGGACAATAATATCTACTTGCTTAACTAAATCATTTACCAACCCAGCATCACAAATATCGCCTTGCACAAAGCTATATTGAGGATTAGTTTCTAAATCCACTAAATTCTCTAAATTGCCAGCATAAGTCAATAAATCCAAATTGATAATACTATCATTTGGATGATTTTTGAGATATTGATGAATAAAATTAGAGCCAATAAAACCTGCTCCGCCTGTGACAAGTAGTTTAGACATGTTATAAGTCTACTATTTTCAAATAAAAAAACAAGCCTATTTAGGCTTGACTTTGTTATCCCGAGCAAAGTCGAGGGATGGTGACCCTACAGGGAATCGAACCCTGATTACCAGGATGAGAACCTGGCGTCCTAACCGTTAGACGATAGGGCCTTTAAACTACAAACATAATATTTAGCAAACAATCTACTAAAAGTCAAACTATTTTACTGGTCCAACTAAAAGCTCAGCAGCCTCCCAAGGTTTGGCCATAATCTCATAAACCACTTGCTCCATTTTGGCTCCACGAGAACCTTTGACCAAAATCAGATCATTTTCTTTGATACGGTCCTGTAAAAAATAGCCAGCTTCAATAGTGTTAGCAAAATGATAAATTTTATCTTCACTCATTCCAAATTCTTTAGCTCCTCTCTGAATATCTCTAGACCTCTCCCCAACTACAAACAAAGCATCAAAATTATTTTCAGCAATATATTTACCGACAGCATTATGCTCTGCCTCAGTGTCTGCACCTAATTCTAACATGTCACCAAAGACCAGCATCTTCCTACCATCTGTCTGCATACTTTTTAAAATATCTATAGCTACTTTAGCCGATTGTGGTGAAGCATTGTAAGTATCATCAATCACCCAAGAATTTTTGATCCCTTTGATCAAATTTGTTCTACCTTTAGCTGGCTGGTATTTTAACAAAGCTTTTTTGATATCAGACAAACTCAAACCAAGAGAAAGCCCAACAGCAGCAGCAGAGGCCGCTGCCCAAGCATGTTGTTTACCCAAAATACCCGGCAAAATAATTTCTTCTGTTTGATTTTTATAAATCAACTGAAAAGTAGTGGCAAAACTAAAAGCATTTTGAATGATAGAAACATTTTTGACCTGGACATCACTTGACTCTGCCTCACCAAAAGTCAAAACTTTATTTTTTAATTTAGTTTTAAAATTTTTAAGCAAATTATTATCTTCATTCAAAACAGCTACATCTTCCAATTTTAGACGCGCAAAAATACTAGTTTTTTCTTTGGCAATATTTTCCACACTACCAAAAAACTCTATATGACTGGTACCAATAGTCGTCAACACAGCAATGTCTGGTTTGGCAATACTAGTCAAATAAGCAATATCCCCTGGCCTGTCTGCACCCATTTCCAAAATCAAAATTTTTGGATATTTTTTATTTGTCAAAATTAATAAATGAAAAATACTAGAAAAAATCAGACTGATCCAAGCAAATAAATTACTGCCGGCTGAAGCTCTGTTTCGAAGAGTCAAAGGCAAGCCAAACTCATTGTTGTAGTTTTTAATATTACGCCTGACTTTATATTTAGGATTTAACACCGCAAAAATAGCCTCTTTAGCAGAGGTTTTACCAACGCTACCAGTGATAGCGACTATTTTTGGCTTATACTTGGCCAAAACAGCAATACTGAGACTTTTTAAAAGCAAATAAAAGATTTTTTTCATAAAGATTATCTGGTTGGTGGAATCTGGTAATATTCTAGCAAAAATTTAGCAATTTCGCCAAATAGTGGAGCAGCAGTGCTTTCAGCATAAGGCGCTGAGGTCGGAAAGTCAAGCTTGGTCAACATGGTAAATTTTGGACTTTCAACTGGAGCAAAACCAACAAAACTATGGATAACTTTACTAGCATCATAATAACGACCAGTCTCAGGATTGGCTACCTGAGCAGTACCAGTTTTACCAGCTATATAATATCCCGGTACGGCCGCTTGTTTAGAATGGCCCTGCTCTACCACCTGAGTCAACATGGCTGACAAAGTAGAAGCAGTGCCTGGAGAGATAACCTGATTTAAAATAGTAGCCTCAAATTTTTCCACTTGGCCATTATTTTTCTTCAGCTCACTTACTAAATAAGGTTTCATCAAATTACCACCATTGGCCAAAACATTGACTGCATTAAGTAACTGCAAAGGCGTCACTGTGATACCTTGACCATAAGAAGAAGTTGCTTTGTAGATATCACCTTTTTTACTCAAAGCCGAAATATCACCTTTAGACTCCTGACTGATCTCTAAACCAAAAGCTTCACCAAAGCCAAATTGCTTCATGTAATCTTCATAGATTTTATTTTTAATATCTTTGGTAGCAAAAATAACACCAGTATTTAAAGACTCCACCAAAACCTGTGTCATATCTATTACTCCATGAGCTTTGAGATCAGAATTTCTGACCGTAAAGCCACCAGCAAATTTGATCTCACCTTTATCCTCATAAATAGTATCAGCTGTCACATGACCAGTATCCACCGCAATCGCCATAGAAATTGCTTTCATGACCGAACCTGGCTCATAAGAATCGTAAACTGCTAAATTATTATAAACATTAGCGTCCTCTACTTGGCTATAATTATTTGGATCAAAGCTTGGGTAACCACACATAGCCCTGATTGCCCCTGTGCTTGTCTCCATCACAATCACCGAGCCACTTTTGGCACCATGCTTCACCACCGACTTCTCCAGAGCCTTACAGGCCTGATACTGGACCGTTCTATCAATAGTCAAGACCAAGTCAGCCCCATTTTCAACCAAAGCCGCTAATTCAGAAAAAGGCAAAGCTCGCCCAGACATATCGCGCTCACCTACTACTTGAGTGCCAAGTCCTGCTAAGTCTTTTTGCCAAAAACCCTCTAGGCCATATTTACCCACTCTACTTACGCCGTCTTCAGCATAACCCAAAAAGCCCAAAATATGAGCGCCAACTTCTTTGTCTGGATAAAAACGCAAAATCTCTTTATTCCAGGCCACACCAGTACTGGCCTGACGATCTTTTTTTAACTTATCTTTGTTTGTATCTTTTAATAACTCGTCTAATTTGACAGTCAAAGCATCAATAGCTGTTTGATCAACATTTTTTTTAATCACTTCATATTGATCAGCGGTTTTTTCTAATTTTCCTAAAACCTCAGTTTTGTCCACTTCTAAAATTTCTACCAAAATGTCAGCTAAATTTTGTGGCCTAGTCACTTTGCTAGGATCAGCATAAACTTCATAAGAAATCTTATTGACCGCCAAAGGATACAACTGGGTTGTTTCTTTTTTGTCTGTCAAAGCAAAAATCTCACCACGCTCCGGCTCTAAAACTGTAACCATCTTGTGTTGTTGAGAGGCTAAAGCCTTGTATTTATCATTTTGCAAAATCTGTAAATAAAACAGTCTGATTATAATAATCAAAATTAACAAAAAAATAACCCATTGCAGGGTATTAATCCGAAAATTACCAATCAAAACATTATTACTATTATTGTTATAACGCTGATTCAAATACATTTTTTATATAAATTATTTCAAAGCCACTATTGCTTCACGATCTGTTAGATAATAAATATTATCAGTTTTAACTAAATTTAAATTTCTACTCGCATTTTCAATGCGTTCAATAGACTGTAAGCCAGTTGCCTTGACATTGAGCAACAAAATATCTTGATTGACTTGTTTTAAATCACCACTCAAAGCATCCATTTCAAAACTCTGTCCAGCCGCATGATTGATAGACACTAAATAACCTAGCCACAAAAAGAAAAGACTGAAAACAGTAACTTTTTTGAAACGATGGACTAAATTTAAAAACATAGATACTTGGTTTTTAAAATTTTTCATATTTTTTATTTTTGTTTTGCTAATTATATTTTTTCTGCTACTCGTAAAATCGCACTGCGACTACGAGGATTATTTTTTACTTCTTGGGCACTGGGTTTTATACCTTTTTTGCTTACCATCTTTAAAAGCGGCTTAATATTACAAGTACAAATCGGTGCTTGCGGTGGACAAATGCAGCTGCGACTATTATTTTGAAAAAACTTTTTCACAATAGTATCCTCTAAAGAATGAAAACTTATCACTGCTAGACGACCACCTGGAGCCAACACATCAAAGGCTTGTGGTAAAACTTTGGCAATATTAGTCAGCTCTTCGTTGACTGCGATACGCAAGGCTTGAAAAACTTGAGTAGCCGGATGAATGCGGAAACGACCTAAACTTGATTCTTTGATTTTCAAAATCTGGAGTATGGTCAAGACGAACATGGAAGTTGTTAATTTTTGTTTTTGTTTTACACTGCCCCCGGCAGTTTCCATCCACGAACTTCTATTTTTGATTAGGCCTTTGGCCAAAATCTGGGCTTTTTGGACTTGCCCATACTCCCGAAAGATTTTGTATAATTCAGCTTCTGAGCTATTGAGGATCAAGCTTTCAGCCGTCACAGTTTGACTTTGTTGGTCAAAACGCATGTCTAGTGGACCCGAATCTTTGAAAGAAAAACCTCTATTTGCTTGATCTAATTGATCAGAAGACAAACCTAAATCTAAAACAATGCCAGTGACTGGACCAAATTTGGTCTTCAACTTTTCCCACTCAGACTTTAGGTTTGCATAACTTGTATTGACAATGAACAAACGATCTTTGTATTTTTTTAATCTCTCTTTACTTGCTTGAATGGCTTTTTGGTCTAACTCAAAAGCCAAAACTTTTCCTTTGGGGCCATTATTTTGCAAAATCTTTTCAGTATGCCCTCCACCACCCAAAGTACCATCAACAAAATTTTGGTTACTCTTGATAGCCAGATACTCTATCACTTCATCTAGTAAAACGGTTTTGTGCTGAAAATTAACTGACATATTTTAGATACCCAAATCCACCAAGCCCTCAGCAATCTCATTGGTATCTTTTTCAGAAACAACTTGATATTTGGACCATTTCTTTTCGTCCCAAACTTCCAAACGGTTGTACAAACCAGCTAAAATAACTTTTTTATTTAAGCCTGCAAAATTCTTCAGATAATCAGGCATAATCATTCTTCCTTGTTTATCTAAAGCAACATCCATGGCCCCAGCCAACATCAAACGAGAAAAGGCACGAGACTTTGCTTGACTGATTGGTAAAGCGGCTAATTTTTCTACCAATTTATTCCATTCTTTACTCGTGTAAATAAATAAACAATTATCAAGACCTTTGGTGATCACCGCGCCATCTTTAAAGAAATTACGAAATTTCGTTGGCATAGCCAAACGATTTTTTTCGTCTAGATTGTAAGCGTATTCACCAATAAACATATTTATCCACAGACTACTTTGATAATTCCCCACTTTTTACCACTTTTCACTTCTTTATATCCATTATACTCCACCACAAAACACTATGTCAACACAAATGCTTGTGGAAAACTGTTTGATAATAATAAAATAACAAAAACAGCTCCGCAAACCAAAGGTCTGCGGAGCTGCGAAAGCTGTGAGTGAACATGTTTATGCCGATTGATGTTCGTGACACCAAATCTGCATTTCTGCCGTCCAAATAAACTCCCCGAAGCCAGGCAACAATTCTGCCAAATCGCAGAAACTTCCAGTGTTTCTGACTATGACATCTGCCAGAATCGCGCGATTGCCGTAACGCTGGTATTGCTCCATGGCATAGAGCAGATAGCCCCATGTTTCAATCGCTGCGAAAAGCAAGGCTTCTGTGCGTTTTTGCTCACGCAATTCAAGCAGGATCTCAGTCGGCAAGAGATCGTGATCCTTCAGACAGAACTGCAACAGAAAAGCTCTGATCATCTGCTGACGCAAAACCGTCAAGCCAGGATAAGTATTATCCAGGAATTTGACGAAATACTCGTATTCCTCCAAATCATGACTTGATTGCTTGTCACCCAAAATCACGTCGTTACCAACATGTGCTCTGGAGCCTTCTCCGAAATCATGGACCCGAACGGCTTGACGCAAAAGCTCAGTATCCACACTGATGCCTCGCGCAACTAAGTAAGGCTCAAAGATCACTATGAAGAAGTTGCAGATTTCCTCTGCTTCCACACAGTGCTGGGTAACTGTTTGTGGTCTCCTAGTCCTAAAGTCATTCAGATTTGGGCCCTGTATAGGCTTCGGATCTGTGACCCTGACCCAACGCTGCACACCATTTAAGTCGTGCTGCAAGCTGCCAAGGCCCATGGACATGTGCATCCAAAATTGCAGGTCAAACATCGTGGTTCTCCTCGTCTATTGTTTGTTTCACTCACCTCAAGGTTCTTATTTTCAAGTAAAACTAACAAAAAAACCTTATTATGTCAATTAAAAAAATACTCTTTTTATGAGTATAGTTTTATACTTTGATACTGCTAATTACTCCTCTATCTTAAAACTCGGAGTTTTTTGACTAATCGTAATCTCTGCCTCTCGGTTGTATTCTGGAATAATACTAGTAAATTCGTGTTTATTTTTTAAGCTAGCTAATAACTGCTGATTAAGCTCTGCAATTGGCAAATCCAAATAAAAACTAGCTTCAACGGGAATATTTAATTGCCAGCCTAAAGTATTGATAATCGTTACCATCACTTTGACCTGCGTCAAACTCGCTTCTTTGATGCTCAAACCCAAAGCGCTTACTTGTTTTAGCTCAAAATTTGCCTGATGCAAAAAATTATCTAGCTCCGCTAAAATATTTTCTTCGCCTGCAAGCATAGTAAACTCATGCACTTTTTCAGAACCATCAGTAAATAAACGCCACGCGCCGTTTTTATTGTCTAAAATGTTTAAAATTAAAGTCATAAATAAAGTCCTACCAACTTCCATTTTTTAAATAACTATAGTCCATTTGGCTACAACCAACCAAAGACAATAATAAAATAAGAATAAAGAAAAAACCTAAAGGATATAAAAACTTTTTTGGCATTTTGTAAACAAAACCAATGAAAATAAAAAATACAATATCTATAGCCACTGGAAACCAAGTGCCCAAAGAGTTGAATAACAATTTATCAAGTGTAACGAAAAAATTATGAAACAAAAAATCCAAACCATTCATCCAACCAATCACTGGAACTATTGGCAAAAATGCATCTGCGCCTAACCAAAAAAATGAAGAAGCCCAAGCTAAAAAAATAAGCACTATCCAAAATTTAGGCTCTCTAAAAACTCTCTCTAAAAATGGCCTCTGTACTTGCAATTGTTTAGTGTTGACTTGGTCCATAGATTCTATTGTCTAAAATGTTTAAAATTAAAATCATCTAGTTGTTTATTTCTTAATTCTTTGGAAATTTTATCTACTACCACAATCTTTTCATGAGACAAAATATCATAAATAAATTTATCTGTCACCTCCACCCGATAAACATACTCACTCTTGGTCAAAAAAGTGTAGCGCAAACTGCGTGGCATACCATCGGCAATTTTTTCTAAATATTTCAAAATACTATTTTTATTTACTTTACCAACAATCAAAATATCAGTTTGTGTCGGGGCATTAGTCAAAGCGCCCGTAAAAATCAACAAATGCAAACCAGGTACTTTAGACATTTTGTTGGCCACTTGCATTTCTTCTAAAGTAATGGCTTTGAAAATCAAATTTTTTAGCTCACTCAAAAGTGGCCAGTTTTTATTGACTCCATAAAACTTTTTTGACTCTTTGGTTTCTGACTCCAAAAAACCCAAACTTTCTAAATTTTCTAATTCTCTACGAATAGAGTTTAGCTGGCAATTTAAACTGCGAGTTAATTCTCTGACAAAAATTTGCTCATCCAAATGCAAACAAAAAAATTTGATGACTTTTGTTCTAGTGGCTGATGAAAAAATTTGTTCAAGCATTTTATTTACTAAAATAAGCAAATATAGTATAATATTATTTGCGAGAATTGTAAAATGTCCATACTCAAAAAACAGAAACTTTTTATCTATGATCATGTAAATTCCAGAGACTTATCTGAAATTTACCTCAGTGAGCCTAAAAGCGTTGGGCAATTTTTTATTTTACTAGAACTTGCCAAAGAAAAAACAGATTATCAACATATCATTGATCAGATTACTTCTGAACTGTCTCTTTATTTTGACAACAGTCAAAATGATGATCCGGAAAGTTTATTGGAAGAACTCTTACAACTTTTGAATCAACTCTTGCCTACACTGGCACCACAAAAAAATCGTTTGTGGTTTCAAAAAATTAATTTAGTTGTCGGTATTTTGCATAGCAACTCTATTTATCTAGCTGGCATCGGCAATATTGACGCTTGGCTCCTAAATCACAACCAATTTACTCAAATTTTAGACAAAACTGCCGACATCAACCCAGCCAAAATTTTTACTGACATTACTTCAGGCTCATTAGACAGTGGCGATGTTTTGATCATCTCTACCAATGCTTTGTTTGACTATGTTTCCAAAGAAAAAATCCGCCTACTCACTCAAAAATACAGCCCACAAGCAGCAGTTGACCAACTATACAAACTCCTTGCTACTGTGCCAGATTTTGTGACTTTTAATTCTTTGTTTATCAAAAACCCCAGTACTAATGAAATAGAGCTCAAAGAAACCACAGTCAATGAAGATAGAGATGTCAAAGCAGCTCCAAACACCTCACAAGCCCCAAGGCCAGATGTAAATCCAAAAAACTTAAGCAAAGCGCAAACAACCAACAAAGACCAAGCCAAAGTCAAAACAAAGCTTGTTTTTGACAAACGCGGTTTACAAAATATCAAATTTGTTCGTCAAGTTTTGTGGGTTTGGAGTTTGATCACTACTTTTTTTGCTATTATAACCAAAATTTTCCAAACAATCTTTAATTATCTTAAAAAAACTTATTTATTTTTCTTTTCTCACAAATTCCGTCGTCAAAGTGAAGACACATTACTGGCTAGCACCAAACAAACTATTAATCAAAAAACTACTTGGTTTTTTAGCTTAGCTTGGCGTAAAAAAATATTGATCATTTCCTTACTAATAGTTATCTTAATATTCTTACAGGGCTTAGTATTTTTGACCCAGAAAAAAGCCGTTGTAAAACAAGAAAATACTTATCAACAAAGCATCGATAGTATCAACACAACTTTAAATGAAGTAGAAGCTAGCCTCATCTACGATGATGAAAAACGAGCTGAAGAGCTACTGCTTGATGTCCAAAGTATGCTCAATGGTTTGCAAGCTCAATCTACCGAACAAGCCGAGGAAATAGCCACTGTCAAAGAACAAGCAGCTAGACTGATCAATAAAATTCGTCATATCAACTATGTTGATGCGCCAATGGAGTTATTTGACTTAAGTACTTTGACAGGCTCCAAACAAATCGTCCAAAAAGATGGCAAATTTTATTTACTAGACCAAAACTCTTTGTATTTACTAGCAGATTCAGCGCCAGTCAAACTGACAGATTTTGCCAACGGCCAAACTTTAGCTGACTGGCCTGGACAAAATAAACTTATCTTGAGCAACAATGAGCAATACTCTATCTTTAATTTAGACAACAAACAGTTTGAATCATTTGACTTCAACAAAGCATCAGGCAATACTCAAGTCCAAGATCTAAACATCTATAGCAATAATCTTTATGCTCTAGACAACCAAAATAACAAAATCTTTAAATATCCAGAAAGTGGCACTTCTTTTAGCAACGGCGTCAACTGGCTCAGTGCTGAAATGGACCTTAGCCAAGCTTATAGTTTTGCTATTGACGGCGATGCTTACCTGACTTTCCAAAATGGAGAAATCAAAAAACTCCGCAAAGGTAAAGAGGAAAAATTTGACTATCACAAGCCACATCCAGTGATTGGACAAAAATCTATTATCAAAACTTTTAGAGATTCCAAACTACTTTACCTGATTGATCCTGATAACCAAAGAGTGATTATTTTTGATAAAGAAGGTAATATCAAAGATCAATATACTTCTCTGAAGTTTAATAATCTAGTGGATCTTGCTATTGATCCAGCAGAAAAAGCCATTTACTTACTCAACGGCAATCATCTGTATTTACTAGCGATTAATGAATAAATAAGCCCGAGATAAACTCGGGGCCTCACACCAAAAAACAGCCTTAGGGCTGTTTTTTTATTTAATAATTATGCATTTTTTGCATATTGCTACTTATTTTTATTTAAAACAGTAAATGCAAATTTCGTACATTTTATCTAAAACTACATAATTAATCTGGGACTGGCAGTCCTATTTTATGCAGCGGCAAATAATCAAAATAATAAGAACATCCTTTTATTGAAAGTATATAATCTAAAACATCCTTATACTCAGATTTTCTAAACCAATCGTTCAATATATAAATATATTCCACCTCAATATTCAATTGAGATAATAATTTTCTATATTGTCTAATTTTAAAATCACAAGTCTGCAACTTTTCATCAGTTGAACCACTCACCTCTTGAAACTTAATCTCTAAAATAAATATAGTATTATTAGCAATAACGTAAATAGCATCGTCTGGTAATAATTTTTTGGAAATAAAATTTTTATACTCTATTCCTTGTTCTTTTAGATACTCATAAAAGCCATGCTTTTTAAAAGACATAGCCACTTCATTACCTTTATAAAAAATTTTAAACCCTCG
>JACCDG010044048.1_pt1 | contig 12683 bp, 35 predicted proteins | sample 7442471 | NCBI WGS metagenome assembly JACCDG01 (sample SAMN15323444, study PRJNA562643) | freshwater metagenome | isolation source: river surface water | place: USA:Blue River Watershed | collected 2017-08-17 | reverse complement strand
GGCCTCCGGCTGGACGGCCAGCCGGACCGACGCTTCCGCCGCAGGGCATCCATTCATGCCACATCGGGGCAATAACTTTCACTTCCCCCGCCCGCATTTCACACGGGCCGACATCATCCGTCTAACCGTTTTATCGCTTCGGGACCGCCGCTGGTGGCCCCTTTTTTTGCTTCATGCTCTTGGTGATTGGGAGCGGGCGGCAGCCGCCGCCGGCCGGCCGGCGGCCGACATTCAAATGCTCTTTTTGGCATTTAGTCAAACGGGCGCGCGGGCGGGGCGGGCGGGCCGGCGGCCTCCTGGGAACCGGCAATCCGCTTGAGGGGCACTTGTGCAACTGTAACCTGGGAGTGTGAATGATGACTGATTCAGACAGCGACCTGGATGGGGCCTCGGACATCATCGTCTACACGGTGAACACCCGGCTGGACGGCCAGGAGCAGATGGTGCAGGTGGAGTTCATCGGCGACTACCAGCGGGTGATGGAAGTGCCGCCGTGTGGTCTGAGTCACAAGCAGTGGGAGCAGGTGCGGCAGCAAGCGGCGGCGGCCCGGCCGGGGGCGGTGGTGGCGGCTTTCGGCCAGTTCTACAAGGTGGTGTAACCGCCAAACCGCTTGGTGGGGGCATCCAACACACGGGAGTGACGACATGGCCCTGTTCAACGCCTTCAAGCACGGCTCGACCATCGAGAACCCGCCGCTGGTGTTCCAGTTGCTCGACCGGGACGGCCGGCCGATGGGGGAGGAGTTCGGGGACTTCGAGGAGGGGGACCGGGAGGAGCGGCTGGGGTGGCTGGTGATGCAGCACTGGGGCATCGGGCTGGGGAAGGTGGCCGAGTACATCCAGCGGCACGATCCGGCCCTGTGCATCCGGCGGCCGGCGGACGGCGGCCGGGCGGTGTGGAGCAAGGGGCGGGGGGTGATCGAGGGGTGGGCTGAGTTCAAGGTGGCGGCCATCTCCAGCAACACCAACGCCTTCGGCCTCTACGGGTGCATCCTGGTGGCCCGGGACGGCACGGCGTACGAGGTGGCCAGCAACAACCTCAACCTGCCCGAGAAGGGCAAGACGGTGCGGGTGCGGGTGGAGGCCGGCACGCCGGCCTTCTACAAGAAGGGGTGGGAGGTGCCCACCCGCAAGCCGGACGCCCCGCCGGCCGTCGTCAAGGAAATCTGGGGCTAACACTTCTACCACTTCTGACACTTTCGGCAAAGTGTCAGAAGTGGTAGAACCGTCAAACCGCTTGAGGGGCACCACACACGAGGGCAGGTGATGACTGCGGACGAGGCCAAGGCGAAGGGGTTGGCCCGGAGTCGGTTCAATGCCGACCCCAAACTGAAGCGGCTGGAGGTCCAGGTCGGCGACCATGTTTACGACATCGTTCGGGTGAACGACCAACTGGTGCTGGCCGGGGTGCGGCCGATGAAGTATCCGGAACTGCATCCCAACCAAGTCGGGGCTGGGGACTAACCGTCAATCCGCTTGGGGGTCACACACCAGAGGGCCGACCATGAGTTTCCTAATCCGCAAGGACGTATCGGGCCAGCTGCCCCAGTGGTACGTCGGCCCGCACTACACCGAGGCGTACAACTTCGGGAAGCGGTTCCCGACCCGGGAGGACGCCCACGCCGAGGTCGAGCGGCTGATGGTGGGGTATGTCGGGCCGAACCCGTTCACCATCGTGGACCCGGACGAGGCGTGGGAGGAGTGGACGAGCGTCCTGGCCACCTGCAAGAATCGGTGGCAGACGCCGGACGGCCACCAGTACGAACACTACGGGACGCCGCACCCTTTCACCTGCGACTGCGAACACTGCGAGAAGTGGCGGCGGGCCGGTAAGTTGCTCGCCGAGTACCGTACCCGGCTGGGGATGCCGAACTAACCGGCAAACCGCTTGGGGGTCACACCCCAGGAGAGCGGCCATGTACGAGCGGGACGATAAGGCCGACGGCAACGGCACCTCTTTCTTCGATTACGTCGATCTGAACCGCCTTGACCTGCGAGAGCGGTTCACCGCCCTGTTCGGGCAGCCGGAGTACGGGCTGGAGCCGGAGCGGGGCTATAACTGGGAGTACCGGTTCCGGGGGCCGGACGGCGAGACGGTGACGCTGTATGACCGCTGGGGGACGTGGCGGATCGGGGCGTGGAGTGGGGAGCAGGGGGAGCGGTTCCGGGCGTGGCTGCTGCCCCAACTGTGAACCGTCAATCCGCTTAGTGGGCACCTTCCGAGGAGCGAACCATGCGGACGATCAGCCGGGCCGAGTTGGTGAACCTGCTGCTGGGGCTGCGGGGGGCCACCTTCATCACCATCTACGCCGAGACGGACAGCCGGGCCAAGAAGACCGGAAATCCCTACGGCGTCGTGCTGAAGCGGAACGTGGTGAACGCCCAGGTCAACTTCCACTACGACGAGGCGGTGCTGCGGCAGTTGGCGAGGGAGGGTAAGTCGCCCGAGGAGTTCGAGCGGGGCGACTCCTGGCACGAGCCGTACAAGCCGGAGGGCCGGCTGACCCCGCTGTGCTGCAAGAAGGGGGAGAAGGAGCCGGGCTACCTGCGGGTCCGCCACCTGCTGACGGTGGGCGAGCCGGAGTATGTCACGGCGGACGGGGTGCCGGTGCCGGTCGAGGCCATCAAGCCGTTCCTGCCGGCCCCCAACAAGTACGAGAACCAGGGCACCGACCAGCCCGTGCGGTTCACCACCTACAAGTTGGAGAACGTCCGGGCGATCACGGTGCAGGGCGAGGAACTGCTGGTGGCCTAACCGGCAAACCGCTTGAGGGGCACAACTCAGGAGGGTGGAACGATGCCGGTGAAAGCGGTGCTGCAACAACTGCACGTCCCGGATCGGTGCAAGTGTGACAAGCATGTGCCCAACTTCGCCGACGACCGGCGGGTGGTGGTAGCGGCGAGTGAGGCGGTGCTGCTCAAGCACCTGGCGAAGTGGGCCACCCAGCAGGGCAAGGATCGGTGCTGGGTGTATGAGTTGGTGTCGGTGGAGCCGGCGAAGGGGTTGCCGGTCGAGCTCTTCTAACTCAAGGATGACCATGAGACTGGCACGGATGCTGGTGGCCGCCCTCGTCCTGGGGGCGGCCGGTTGTTCCGTCACCACTAAGGTGGTGATGACCGACCCGCACCACCAGGGGGTGCGGGCGGAGGTCGAGTTGAAACACCAGTTCTAACCGCCAAACCGCTTGGGGACCACGATGAAACGGCTGAGCTTCAAGGTGACGGTGCCCGGCGTGACCCGGGACGAAGCCCTCAAGATCATGGGCATCGACACTGACCGGACGGGCGGGTGGGCGGACGGCACCTTCACCGGCGAGTTCAACGGGGAGGTCCGCAACGGCAGCAACGAGTACCTCGTCCAACAGGAGTTCGCCGAGGACATCGCCCACGAGTTGGGCCGGCCGGTGGCCGTCCAGTTCAACGACAACCCGGCCCTCACCTTCCAGGTGAAGCCCGACTAACCGTCAAACCGCTTGGTGCTTGCCCCTCACGAGGACTGGCCGATGAAAAAGACCTTCGAGCAGTGGTTCAAGGAAGTGGATGCCGAAATCAAGCGGCGGGTCTACATGGGGGCGGACGACCTGCCCGACTGCCCGTATCGGGACTGGTACGAGGCCGGGGTGACGGCGAAGGGGGCGGCCAGCCGGGCGATCAAAGGTGCCATGGAGTAAACGTCCGGTTCCGGCCGGGCCGGGCGTTGGCCCCAGCAGGGAGACCTGCTGGGGCTTTTTTGTTTCCCGAAGTGGAAGAAGTGTTAAAAGTGGCAACCGTCAAACCGCTTGGGGGGTGCAAGTCGGAGGACCGCCCGAGGATGAAATAAGGGCCGAGGGTGAGCCGGGGTGGCTGAAAAGAGCCTCCGACAACAACTGGCTGGGTGTGGGACGGGCAACTGCCCACACCCAGCCAGAACCGTCAAACCGCTTGGTGGGTGCGACGGATGACCGACCTGGGGGATAAAAAAGCCCCCTTACTCGAACCCGAGGCGACGATGTTGAAGGCGATCCCGACCGGCTACCTGGTGGTGATCTACGACGCGGACGGGCTGCGGAACCAGAAGGCGTTCTTCACCCCGGCCGAGGCCGGGCTGGCGGAGAACTTCCGGGCGGCCCGCCGGGGGCGGCTGCTGAGCCACGACCTCAAGGTGGGGGCCACCGACCTGACCCCGAAGGGGCCGCTGCCGACCCCGAAGTTCGTCGGGCTGGCCGACCTGACCCCGGCCCTGACCGTGGCCCCGGCGGTGCCGGCGGTCGCCCTGGCCGACGAGAAGGCCGACTACAAGACCCTCCAGGCCCGCTGCAAGGCGGCCGGACTCAAGGCCACCGGGTCGGCGGCGGCCCTGGCCGAGCGGCTGGCGGTGTGGGAGGCCGCCGGGCGGCCCCAGCCGGAGAAGAAGGCCCGCCGCAAGGCGGTGCAGAAGGCGGTCGCCGCCTAACCCTGCACGTCCCCCGGCACCTCAAGGCATCACGTCAGGACGACACCTCCCCCGACACCCCCCGGCTGATCCCCGGGGGGTGTTGTCGTTACAATGAGGTGGCCCAACCGTCAAACCGCTTGGTGGACACCTTTAACGGAGCGAGCGATGAGCCTGACGACCCCGACCGGCAGCCTGATGAACAACCTGTTGGCCAACGGCCAGCAGCCCGAGCCGGCGGTGGGGATGGGGGCCACCCGGATGGGGTGGACCGACCGCACCCCGTACACCATCATCGAGGTCCGCAGCCCCACCACCATCGTGGTGCAGGAGGACAACTACACCCGGATCGACAAGAACGGCATGAGCGAGGCCCAGCAGTACGAGTTCAGCCCCAACCCGGAGGGGGGCACGGTGGTGCTGACCAAGCGGAAAAACGGCCGCTGGGTGCGGCAGGGCGAGAGCATGAAGCACGGCACCGCCTTCGCCATCGGCTACCGCAGCCGCTACTACGACTACTCGTTCTGAACCGGCAAACCGCTTACCGGGCACCCCTCAAGGAGTGCCCGGTATGACCCGCAGCAAGATCAAGTCCCTCCCGGTCGGCACCAAGGTCTACATGAAGGAGGCGGCCGGGGTGGTGGGCCAGCGGCCCGACCCCGACTGCACCCCGCTGGTGTTCGGCGACCAAACCCTGTTCGTGTACCACGACGACCGGGGCGTGTTCGATGACGGGGCCAGCGAGGACACGGCCGCCGGCCTGACCTTGCGGCCCGGCAAGCCCGGTCTGTTCGCCTGCCGGCCGGTGGGCGGCGTCCCCTACCTGCCGCCGGGGCGGGCGTAACCGCCAAACCGCTTAATGGCCACGAGTTCACGAGGTCTGGCCATGAAGCGGATGAAAGCGACCCGGCCGGTGGCCGAGCAGCGGATCGTGATGACCGGCAAGGTGCCGGCCCTGCGGGGGCCGGCCCTGACCCAGCGGGCCGTGCGGTTCAGTGACCGCCGCCGGCCCGCCCGTGTGAATGACCGGGCCGCCCTGCGGCTCGACTAACCCTTCCTTCCCCGGAGAGACGCATGAGCCTCGGCATCCAGACCCGCATCCTGTCGGCCGCCCTGCTGGGGCTGGGGGCGATGGGCAACACCATCCCCCTGCCGGCCCCCCTGCCCCGGCCCCGCCAGGTCAAGCGGGTGCTGACCAACGACGAGCGGGCGTTCCAGAAGCGGGTGCAGCGGCGGCGGGCGAAGAAGGGCTACCGCTAACCGTCAATCCGCTTGACGGGTGCAACTCACGAGGACAGGACGATGACGGTCGCCGAGTACATCAGCCGCCAGAAGGGCCGCCCGCAGATGGTGGCCACCCTCCCGAGCCGCCCGGCCGTGGTGGTGGCCCCCCGGCCCGTGTCGGATGAGACGGTGCGTGCCCGTGCCCTGCTGCGGGCCGCCGAGATTGTCCTGATCCACTTCCCGGGCGACGTGGGGGAGTGGACGCTGTCGAACGACAACCGGACGGTCGAACTGGACGACGGGACCACGTTCCAGATTACCGACCTGTAGGACATGGGTGCCCACGCCTCTAACACAAGGAAGGAAAAGATGCACTGGCCGTAGGTACACTCTCCCTTGTCGCTTCTGGCACCCCCGGTCAAAAAACCGGGGGTGTTACTATTTTAATGGATGCAAAACCATGTCCTCTCATCAATTGACCCGGATAAACGAACTGCTATTTGTGCCCGCTGCGGCCCCACAAAGATCAGAAAGTGTCGCATCTACTGGCGATGCAACGGTGCCCGTAAAGATAGCCAAACTGATTTCACCAGAGGCAAACTGAAAAGAAAAACTCATCGGCTCGGCAAGGGCAAAGAATGTGAGAAATGTCGTTTCCAACCTGTTCATCCATGTCAATTAGATGTTCATCACATAAATGGTAACCACAAAGACAACAGACCTGAAAATCTAATGACTCTTTGTGCTAATTGCCATCGTCTTGAACACCTGGATGTCTCCGCCATCCTTGCTGCCTAAGAAAGTCACTCGCCGGGGGTGCTGCTTTTGGTACACTTCCCTTACCGTCAAACCGCTTGAGGGGCACGACCCACGAGGACTGAGTGATGGTGAGTGCGAAGATGCCGCCAACGCCGGAACTGATCGCTCAGGCCAAGGCGTTTGTCCTGTCCAAGTGGAAGCAGCGGTGGGAGGAGGAAGAAAAACGGTACGGCGACCCGGAACCGACCAACTTGAGTGACGCCTGCCGGTTCTGTGCCCTGTTCGCCAAGGGGCTGTTTGGCGGCCGGATTCGGGCGAACTATCATCACTGCTGGGTGCGGCTGGACGACGGCACGGTGGTAGACCTGACAGATGGGGTGGATGCCCAGCGGTTCGGGGTGTCCCCGAAGCAACTGGTGACGGCCTCTCGGGACTTCATGTTCGACGCCCCGGGCGTACCCAACGAGGAGTTTTGGGACAACATGAGAGTGTGCCTCCCCCGGGTGCGGCAATGGCTGGCCGAGTTCCGCAACCGGCAAACCGCTTGAGTGGGGCAACTCACGGAGTCGGCCATGAAGATCGACCTGGGGAACACGGACGCCGCTGTCTGGCAGGTGCGGTACATGACCGCCACCAACGAGACGTGGCTGCGGCGGGCGGTGCTGGCCCTTTTCAATGAGGGGCTGCCCGGGGTGGACGGCCAGTGGGCTGAGTTCCTGGCCGGGGCCATCGGCCGGGGCGACCCGCTGATGCCGGTGGACGTGAAGGCCGCCCGGACGCTGGCCTACCGCTACGCCCCGTTGCTGGTGGACGTGGCCTACCGCAAGGCCATGCCGGACATGGGGCCGGAACCGGACGACGAGGCCGCCTACCTGCGGGAAATGGAGCGTCGGGCGGAAGTGGCCTACTACCAGACCCACGGCTGGGGCAACCACGATTGGTGAACCGTCAAACCGCTTGAGGGGCACCCAGGAGAGACGGCCATGACGCAGGACTTCACGGTGCGGCTGACGGTGCCGGAGGGGTGGAGCCGGGAGCAGGCCAAAGACCTGCTCACCGGCCTCCTCCAGTCGGGCATGGCGACCTCGGCGGAGTACGCCGAGGACGACCAAGACCCCGACCATGAGGCCCAGGCCGCCGCCGCCGCCAGCGAGGCCCACGTCGTCGAGGACGGTGCCACATGACCGTTACCGTTGTCGGGCTGCTGCCCGGACAGGCCAAACGGGTCGAGCGGCTGGTGCCCAACCTACGGTTGCGGTTCATTCCAGCCGACCGTGCCCACCACGTTTACCCGGATGGCTTGTCTGTGTTGATGGCTAAGTTCATTAGCCACGATACCCAAGACCGGGCACGGAAACGTGGGAACGTGGTAGTCCACCGGGGCGGGATCAAGGGGCTGGTCGAGCGGCTGGAGAAAATGGCCGGCTGATCCGGTCATACCGTCAAACCGCTTGGTGTCCACCACTCACGAGGATCGAGTAATGGACAGCAACCTCCTGTTCGCCAAGGTGCCGGTCGAGTTCCTGTTCGGCGGCGACTGCACCTTCACGGTGCTGTCCCCCCGGGGTGAGTCCTACACGTTCAAGATCGAACACGCCCCGGAGCGGCTCAAGGAGAAGGACAACCCGGCCGCCGGCAAGTGGCCCGAGCGGTGGTTCGCCAAACTGCTGACCGGCAGCGACAACACCCGGGACTACACCCTGTTCGGGATGGTGGACCGCAAGACGGGGATCGTCACCCTGACCCGGAAAACCACCTACACCAAAGAAAGCACGCCGGTGCGGGTTCTCCAGTTCGTGGTGATGAACGCCCTGCTCCAGCGGGACATGCCGGGCGGCATCCAGGTGCAAGCCCCCACCCACTGCGGGCGGTGCGGACGGCTCCTGACGGCCCCCCGGGAGCGGAACCCCTACTGGCCCTGGCTGGGGCCGGAGTGCGGCACGAAGGTGTAAGACACCGGGCCACCCGAAAGGGTGGCCTTCCACTTTTAACACTTCTGCCACTTCGGGAACCGTCAAACCGCTTGAAGGGCACAACTCACGAGGTCGGAAAAGATGAGTGAGTACCGCCCCTGTCCCTGCGGTTCGGGCAAGATGAGCTGGTGGGAGACCGACGCCAAGGGCATCCCGCTGGCCCGGGTCTGCCCGATCTGCAAGGACCGTGTTCTCAAGAAGTACCGGCCCGAGGTGTTGACCGACCCGGGCTACCACGCCGACGAACCCATCGACCCGGAGGAGTGATGACGGTCCTCGTCAAACGAGCCGACGGGACGGTGGCGGAAGAGTGGAAAGCCTTCCGCTGCGATGGGGAAGCATATCGCACCTATGGCCAACGGGTGGCAGAATACCGTCGGCAAACGGGCACCTTCGACTCGTCACATACGGTGGAACTGGTGGACAAGCGAGGCGTTGTGGTGCAGCGAGAGACCATTTAACCGTCAAACCGCTTGGGCGGCACACAACACGAGGGCAGAGAGATGGAACCGCAGGACATCAAGGTGGCCCTGGCCGAGATCACCAACGACCTCGGCAAGTTCTTCCAGCGGGAGGCCGAGAAGGTGCTGGACAAGATGACGGCGGACGAGATCGAGAAGGCCAGCACCAGCCGGGGCACCCTCCTGCGGTTCCTGTTGACCAAGGCACTGGTCATTCACGTCGCCCAGGACGTGCTGCCCCGGGAGTACGGGTCGGAGGGCGGCAGCACCGCCCTGCGGATCGTCCGACAGGCCGCCAAGCGGCCGTAACCGTCAAACCGCTTGGTGGACACACTCTCACGAGGACCGACGGATGACCACGATCAACCCGCCGACCATCAAGAGTTCGCCCTGGGGCTGGGTCCAGCACCAGTACAACTACGCCCCCGGGGTGGACGCCGTCAGCACCGCCGGCCACGGCGGCTTCCGCCTCGACCGCAAGTGGAACGGCTTCATCCCCGAGGCGTTCCGCCGGCACGACGGCTGGTATGAAGAGGACTGCGACGCGTACATCGTGGTCTACTTCCTCCCCCTGCCCGAGTTCGCCGGCAAGAAGGCCGCCGCCGAGACCAGCCTCAAGGAGTGGAACTGGAAGGAGTGGGAGGCGTGGACGGGCAAGCCGCTGGCCCCCGGCGAGTCCCGCATGAAGGACCGGGACGCCAATCGTCAAACCGCTTGAGGGGCACACCCCCAGGAGACCGACGTGCGTGACCGACTGATTACCCTCATCCAGACCCACGCCCAGGACCAGGGCACCGACTTCGCCGGGGCGTTCCGGGACTGCCTCACCGACCTGCGGCACATCGCCGACACGTACGCCGTGGACTTCGACCGGGCGGTGGACGGGTCGGGCGAGGTGTACGAGGAGGAGAAGGAACTGGCGGAGGGCTAACCGCCAAACCGCTTGAGGGGCATGACGACCCTCACCGTACTCGAAGTGACCGCCCCCAGCCTGATCGTCCTGGCCGACGACGGCACCATGTACGAGGTCCGGGGCGAGGGGCGGCAAGGCCAGCAGGTCAGTGTGCCGCTGGCCGACAACACCCCCGACTTCTCCCAGGCCGGGTGGGTGGCGGCGTGAGGCAGGGGGCCGCCCGGTGAGAAGCCGGGCCGGTCCGTACGATAAGAGCCACCTTCTCCCAAGGGGGTGGCCGCCGGGCAACGGCGGCAGACACCGCCCGAATCCGGCCCCCTGCCCCACCCTGTCACCCCCACACCCCGAGGGCACCATGAAGGCCGACCGTTACCTGTTCCGGGAAGACGTGGGCCGGGACACTTTCAGCGTCTACCGGCGGCGGGCGGGCCGCACCAAACGGGTGGCCCGGTTCCGGCAGTACGAGGACGTACAGACCTACTTCCGCCTCCTCTGCCTCACCCCCCAGCCCGAACACGACGGCGGGGTGTGGTACAAGGCCGCCCGGGAACGCCTCCCCCAACCGTCAAACCGCTTGGTGGACACAACCCACGAGGAGAAGGTCATGTTCGAGAAGGGTACGCCGGTGTTGGTGACGCCGAAGGCGAACGATCTGTTCACACACGAGTTCGTCGGCACCGTGGTCGGTACCAAGACCGATGGCACGGTGACGGTGGTGGACGGTGACGGCGATCACTTCGACGTTGACGCCGACCAGTTGGTGCGTGAGTAACCGGCAAACCGCTTGGACGACACAACCTACGAGACCCGACGATGTACCCGACCATCAGCAGCGTGCGTGACCTGATGCGGCACATGAACACCCGCCGCCTCGTCACCATCAAGGACATCGGTGGCGGGCAAGTGACGGGCGTCGTCCAGTCGGTGGCCTGGGAGGGCAGCCGGGACACCTACGTCGTCACCTTCGCCACTAAGGCCACCGTCTGCACCCGTCTCCCCCTGGAGTGACCATGACCGCCCACGCCCTGGCCCGCCAACTGCTGGCCGGCCCCGACCTGCCGGTTCACCAGTCGTATTGCTACGGGGACTACGGACGTACCCAGGTGGCCCCCGAAATTACCCGGGCGGATGAGGGTACCGTGATCCACTCCGAGTACCACCGGATGCCCCGGGTGGTGGAGGAGGACGAGGACAAGCCCGTCCCGCAGGACGCTCAGACCGTCATCCTGCTGAGGTAAGACGTGAAAAAGGTCCGCCCCCTGCCGCTGGTCAGCGTCACCGACAAAACGCCCGCCTGGCTCATCCTGAACCGCTGGCGGGCCAGCAGCACCGACTGGTTCCTGGCCCTTTGGCGTGACCCACGCACCGGAATTGACTACGCTATCTCTCAGGCGGCCAGCATTCAGACGGACCGAGAGACGCCCCGCTACGAGTTCGGCAGACGTTTCTAAACCGCACGGAGAGGCCCACCATGCCCCAAATCGTTCTACCGGTGTACGGTATCGTCATCGAAAACAACGGCATCACCAGCACGCTCAAGGACGGCGAGCCGGCCGACTACGGCGACGACGAGTACCTGGCGGCGGTGGATGCGGTCGAGGCCATGGTGCTGGCCCACGCCCTGGCCGGCATCGACGTGACCAGCCCGGCCTACGTCCAGGGCATCACCGCCGCCGTCGAGGGGATCGCCAATAACGTCCTGTAACCGTCAAACCGCTTGATGGGCACAACTCAAGGGGCTGCGAACATGGTGGTGCAACTGACCCTGGCGGCCGGTAAAGACCCGGTGGTGGTGGCGGGGCTGCGGCAGCCGTCGGACGACAAGCCGCTGACCAACTTCGAGTACGAGTGTCAGGCCACGGCGTTGTGGGCCGCCCTCCAACGCCTGCCGACCGGCACGCTCGACCGGGTTCTCCAGCAGTGGCTCCACTTCGAGGTCAAGGCTGCCCAGCAGCGGCACGACCACGAAAAGAGCGACGAGTCGGCCCGCCGGCTCAACCGCCTGCGGCTGGCCTATCAAGCCCTCAGCGGCAACCTGCGGCACGATGCGGACGCCGCCGACCACGCCGACACCCTGACCGGGTTGGCCGACGGGCAGGACGATGAAATGGGGCAGGCGTTGAAGGCCGCCGCCGAGTACCTGCGGCGAGTGTAACCGTCCTTCGATTGGTCGATGTGCTGATCCAAACTGACAAGCGAATCGCTCTTTGATTGGTTGGTACGCCTGCTGCCGCCTGTTCCCTCCTCTCTGCCGCCCCTTGTTCCAGAATATAAAGAGGGCGAGAGAAGTTCAACCGTCAAACCGCTTGGAAGGGGCAAGTTGCCCCTACTCCCTCGGAGATCACGACATGGGATTCGCCACCATCAGCGACCTCAAACTCGGCACCATGAAAAAGGCCGTCGGCTGGTGCTTCGACCCCCGAGACCAGGGCGATGGCACGGTGGTCATCCAGTCCGATAAACGCATCGCCCGTGTCCACTTGACCACCGGCGAGGGGCTGTTGTCCGACGGCAAGGGCGGCCATCAGGGAACGTGGAAGTTATCGCCGGCGGCCGGGGCGGTCAAGATCACCGTGCCGCCGTCCGACCTAGAACGGATTCGGATGGCCGCCCAGCGGAACCCCAACATGAAGGCTGGCGAGGCTCTCATTGTCACCGGCGAGCGGGCTGGGCAGGTAGTTGGCTAACCGGCAAACCGCTTAGTGGTCACAACTCACGGAGCCGGTCATGCTGACGATCACCGACACCCAGGGCAACGTGGCCACCACCCCCCTGCACCTCCACCAGTTGGCCTACCTGCGGGGCAAAGACCTGTCCGACGTGATGAAGTTCGGGGCCATGCTCGCCTTCTACGTGTCGGCGTGGAGCGGGGTGGAGTTCGACAACATCGCCACCGTGACCCTGGCCTAACCGCCAAACCGCTTGGAGGGGGCGACCCCTCC
>JACCDG010505052.1_pt1 | contig 12684 bp, 25 predicted proteins | sample 7442471 | NCBI WGS metagenome assembly JACCDG01 (sample SAMN15323444, study PRJNA562643) | freshwater metagenome | isolation source: river surface water | place: USA:Blue River Watershed | collected 2017-08-17 | reverse complement strand
CTTTTTCTATTTTTAATATTTTAGATAATTCCATTTATTGATTTTGTAACCACTCTAGTGATTCATTTAAATTTTTAAAATATTTAATTGTAGTATAACCTACTTTTTTCCATTTTTTATTATCCCATCTCCATTCTTCATGGTCTAAATAATAAATGTTAAATCCTACATCTATTACTAATATTAATTCTTTTCCTATTTTCTTTTCCCACCAATAGGATGATTTATCTCCCATAAATTTTTTGGAGAATCCTAATAGTCTAAATTGTTTTTCTAACATTTTCATTTATATTAAATTGTGCATCAAATTGATGTAATAAATATTCTGCAAATTCTGATTCTGGAAGTTCTAATTTACTCCAATGTAATAAATAATTACTTCTCCATTCTTTTATATTATTTTGTAATTCTTGTAACTCTTTTTCAGATTTTGTCATCTTGTATTGTTTTGTATTTAAAATAATAATGTGATTTTGGTTCACCTTTACCAGTTTTACAATCTCTATATATTGTTACTAAAGTTTCTCCTGTTAATAAATGAGCAAAATAACTACTTTTAAATTCTCCAATTTTTTCATGTAATAAATTAAATACTTCTACAGGTTTATCATGTTTAGCATTGTTAAAACAATATTTACTATTACTTATTCTTTCAAATTTAAGTAAATTTTCTCTACCAATTCTATAATTACTATAAAAACAACCATCTGGTAACACATCATATTTAAAATGCTTCCATTTTTTACTATTAAATAAAGGTCTTTTATTTTCTTCACTTGGAAAATATTCATTTCTTAAATCTTGTTGACTTTCATAAGATTTTAAATATTTTCCATTTTTATCATATAAAAATAATTTTTGTTTTTCTCTACCTGAATAACCTCTTCCTGGATTTATTATTTTTCTTGTCATAATTTATTGTTTATATACTTACTTATTATTTCATCCCAATCTCCTTGTTCATTTCTAATTTGTTCCCAATATTCATCACTTTTATCCTTATTCTCTAAATAAAATTTAAGAGCTAATTCGGCAATTTCGTATGTACATTGAGTGTAACCAGTATTTGATTTTTCATACCATTTATCAAAATCTATTTCTACTCCCATTATAGCTGCTATATGAGCAACTTCTAATATTTCATGTGTTTCTAATGTCATATTTAATTTTTAAAATAAACTTAATTGTTGCGAGGGTTTTTGATTTTCGATAAATGATTTTAATTTATTTGTTTTTTCTATTTTATCAATTATTTTTAAACATTTGTAAATATATTGATTATAATCTATTTTATAATCTTTTTTTTGTTCAAATTGATTAAAATATTGAATATATATTTTACCTAATTCATTATCTGCATGTAAACCAATATTTGTATTTTTACCTGTACTACCAATCCCTCTTTTAAATAATTGCCATTCTTTTTCTGTTGTTAAATAATATCTAAGTAATTTTTTAAGCTTTTGAATATTTGTTGTATCATAAATACCTTCTTCATTTTCTTTTTGCATTTCAAGATGTAATTGTCCACTTGCTCTAGCCATTATACAAAAATCATAAATATCTTTGTGATTTTTAATAAATTCAATTGGGTTTTTACCATTTACAAAATATTCTTGTAAAGCTAAAGCTACAACTCTCCAACTTTTATTTTTATATGTTTCTAAATCAGAAATAAAATCACCTTTAGTTTTTACACTTCCATCTTCTTTAATAGCAATGTAATCATTTACAGTAGAGTAGTAAAATTTTTTAAAACTTACTGTTTCTATTTCAAACTTTGTTAACTCTTGCCATTTTTTTACTATTTCATTTTTTAATTCTAATTTATCTTTGTGAAAATAAGTAGTTACTCCATCACTATTACTTGATATAACTTTTATATCATTTAATTCAAATTGCTCTATTAACATTAATAAACAAAACTGACCTGTAAGAGTAACAGAATAAAGTGCTTGTAAATCATATAACCAACTTTCCATACTACCTAGTTTTCCAAAAATTGAGTTACAAGTAAGTTTTAAAGCATCCACTATACCTTTAATCTTCTTATCTTTTTTAGCCAATGGTTTTAATTCTACCCTTCTATTATATAGTTTAGTATATACTTTTAATAATTCTTTACCTAAATGACTTGGATAATATTGATTCTCAATAATTATTTTTGGATAATATGCGTTATCCTTATATTTAACAGTTTAGATTATATAATAACTGTTAACTTATACTTTCGTATAAGATTAGACTATATCTTAATTATTTGATACATATTCTATATAGTATGTACACTTTGTATTTATTTTTTTAGTTTTTTGTTTTTCCATTCTTAACCATTCAACAGCATAAGCTAGGGATAATTCTTCACACGCAAGAGACAAAGAATCAAATTTTCCAATTATAGAATCATCAATTTTTGATTTTACTACTACTTTATTATTATTTCTTGTTCTAAATCTTAATTTTCTATCTTTAGGATGCACTTGATAAACTATTTGATTAGTTTTATTATCTAAATATCTCCATAAAAAACCTAAATAACTATTTTTGTTTCCATTGCATACTTGAAGTATTGCTGGTAAATAAAGTTCTGGATTTTTTATTTTTAATTGTTTTTGAGTATCCCAACATTGTAAAATATTCATATCATAATCTAATTTTAAAATTTTAAAATTAGTCAACTTATTACTTACTTTAGTACTCATTTGGTCTTTTACATCCAAATTATTTTTCCAAAATAAAGATGTTTTTTCTCCAACTTCTTTTGCTAAGTTTGGAAATTTAATAACTCTTTGTTTACTTGCTTGTTTTAATTTTTCTATCGTTTCTTGAGAACAAATCATACCAGTAGAAGAATCTCTTCTTAAATTGTATCCAAAATTACTATTATGACAATTATAAAAATCTTGCCAATATAACTCCCTTTCTGCTATTATTTTTGGAATAAACTCTAATTGTTCTAGAACAAAATATGAAAAATTTTCCCTTTTATAAAAATGCCAAGCATTTATCAAATGAGGATTTTCATCTTTTGATTTATTGTTTAATTTTGTAATATGTTGCTTTATTCTTTTATGAATATTTTTTGCTTTCCCTATATATTTTTTACCATTAACTAAATTTTCAATACAGTATATTCCTGGATAATCGTGTTCTATATTTGCTTTCATGTTTCAAATATATAATAGATTTAGGATAATACCAAATAATTCTTTGTTTTTCGATTAAATTTAATCATTTTTTAATCTACTCTACTCCCTTGTCCTGTTTTCACTAACAGGTGGTTTCGATAGTCGTTGAACGTTCTTCCTTTTTGATAAGGAATCTTCGCTGCTGATTGCCCAATCCTTGTCTCTTTTACTATATTACAGTCATTACTGCTGTAAGGAGTGTACAAGGCTCTAAGGGGATTCCAGTCAATTAACAAAGTTTTAACTGCACCATAATTAATGCAGCATCATCATCATGTATTAAATAATCTTCATTAGATTCCCATATTTCTCCATTATTTTGAGCATGGATACCACCTAATAATTGAGAATGAGTAGTTGTTCCAATCTTTACTTCTTTTTCCCATTTAGCACTCATTGGAAGAAATGTAGATTTTATTTCTTTTAATAATTTTTTTAATTGAGGTGTTTCAAATTTAATATAAGAAGGTATACAATTTTTTAAATTTACCCCTTTTCTAAAAGTTCCTTTTTTAGGTAAGTCTTTTAACTCTATGCCTTTTTCTTGAGAGTAACTTTTTTTCATTAATTCGTCTCCTATCTTAATATCAGAATAATTTAAACAATCTATTCCAAATTCTTCATTAATACTAAACCTTAAATCAAGTTGATTATTACCTTTATACAAAGGATGATTTGTATCTCCTAATACAAGTTTAAAAACTTTAAATGTAGCTTTTATATCTGTTTTCATATAAGAAATAACTTGTTCTATTTCATCTCTACTTAATTTTTCTACATTATGATGTATTGGCATTTCTTCAACTGAATGAAGATTTAGATTAAATTCACATTTCTTTAAAGATGTAAATCTATTAGCATTATCATGACCTAATATAGTAAAAACATCAAAACAAGGTATTGTAAATTGATTTTCTCTATATTCTCCAAAACCCCTATATGATTTTTCCTCAATTGTTTTTTGTGCATATTCATAAATTTTATTAATTATTTGAATATTAGTCATTTGTGACCATTCTTTATAATTATCTATTATAAATTGTACAATGGGACAATCAAAAGCAATACCATTATACCAAACAACTCTATCTATTTTTTCAGGATTATAAAAACTAATAAATTCATATAATTCATTTTTATATTCACTTATTTCAAATATTTTCCATTCTTCATTGTCAGGATTATAAAAACCAATACAAAACAAACATTTTAAAGTTTCACAATCAGAAATATTAATTCTTAAATCTATTTTTTCAGTTATTTTCATTATTTCTTTTTTACATATTTCATCATCAACCACAATAATGATTGATATTCCGAGGATGCTAAATTATGTAATTTAGCTTGTTCTATCAAAATATTTTTTAAAAAATCATATTGTTTATTAGTTACACTTTTAATCATTCCTCCATAACATATATTTAGCATATGAGTATCTATAACCATTGCTGTATTATCCATTGGGTTATAGATATGTTGAAAGAAATTAATTGTTTTATTTCCTCCTAACACAAATTTAATTGTTTCTATTTGAGTATCTAAACTTTTTATATTGTCTAATGTTAGTAATTTTTCTGCTTTTTTAATTTGTTTTGTAAAATGACCCCATCTTTTACCTTTTAAAAAATCTTTAGTCAAAGATAAATTATCATGCCATTTTTTTAAAGGGCTTAAACTAGAACAAATTCCTGCAACTGCTTGAAAATCAACATTATAAGTTTGTGAATATTTTTTACATTCGTAATGTGCTTTAGGATACCATTCTTTTGCTTCTATAAAATGAAAAGAAGTAGCTTGTTCAACTACTTCTTTAATATTATCTAATATGAAATCTTTATTATATACTACTTTCATAAATTGATTTAAATAATTCATTATGTAATATTTTACCAGTTTTTCTAAAATGTTCTACATCTTCTCTATCTTTTTCTAGGTCTTCTTCATTATGTAAACATAAATAGTCTGGATAACCATCTCTACTTCCTTCATCATATAAGCCCACCACTTCTTCATTTGTATGAGGGCAAATTATTATTTTATATTTATTCATTATTTAAACTATTAGGATAATATAATAGGGTTGGGTTTTTCTTTTGTACGTCTATATTAGGATATTTTTTTGTAAATTCTTGTAAATCAAAAGGTTTTGTAATTAAATGATGACCTTTTTTAGTCGGTATAATTGCTTCAATTTTAGGACCTATTGTATAACCAATTGGAATACCAACGTTATCAAAGTTAATTGTTGTTATTGGTTTACAATCATATTCGATAAAAGATAACATTAAAGGAGAAATTTCTTTCTCATCTATATCTATAATCCATCTTTTTTCTTTTGTTTGTAATTGTCCTACTACACTATCAAAAATATGTGTTTGATTATGAACACCATTTCTTATTCTTGAACATAATAATTCCATAAGATTTAATGAAACATCTTTGTGATTTTGTTTTTGAACATGTATGTAAGCTCTAGCTTTAAAATATTCACATAAATGTGTTATTTCTTCCCATCTTTTTTCTAAATATTCTATACTATTAATACAATATGTTTTAATAGTTCTTACACTTTGATGATTTTTTTGTTCCATTTCTGGAAAATCTTTATTTCTTTTAAATACATGAAGCATGTAAAAATCTTCTTGTTTTTCAAAATTTAATAAAGGTTTTATTAATTCTATATTGTTTATCATAATATTTCATACTTTAATTTTAATAATTTATAATACATATGGTCTGTAAAATTATATACATCTCCTAATAATAGAAATTTTTGTACATCTTCTTTATTCCCAAAATCAAGATTGTAATACCATTTTTGCAAACTATCACTCATTTCACTAAGTCTTGTTTCTTCAAAATGCAATGCTTCATGTTCTCTATATGTTTCTATTACTTCATTTAATAATTGTTTCATTTCTATATATTAATTCTTGAATAAATATTTCATGTATTATACACCATTCTTTATCTACTTTATTTTCATTTTGAATTACTTTATTATATAAATTATTAGTAAAATAACTCAATATATTTAATATATGGTCGGTATCTAAATCTTTTAATAAAATATATTGTGTTTCAGGTAATCTATTATTGTTTTTATCAAAATTTTTACCCCATGTAAATTGTTGTCTAATATCTAAAATTAAATCTTTAATTTCTCCTTTTTCTAATATTCCTTTTTCTGAAGCTCTAATATAATCTTGTTGACCTCCGTCAATCATATATTCTATACCTTCTATTTCTTTTATTTTAAAATCATGTCTATAAAATGAAAAAAGTTTATCTTTTCCATCACAATTTAAATAAGTTATATTCATAATTTATATAATGTATCTTTATAATATTCTATTGTATTAACATCTCCTTCAAATTCCCAACCTTGAGTCCAATTAACACTTTCATCTATTTCTTCTTTACTCATATTACTTATTATTTCTAAAGCTTCTTTTTTAGTTTTAGCTTCAATTTCTAAATCTGCTTCATAAAAACCACTTAATAATTGAGTTACTCTTATTGTATATTTATTCATAATAACATTCTTTTTTTATCTTTCATAAATTTATCAAAATTATATAGGTCTTCTCCTGTTTCAAGTCTAACATACCTATTAGTTTTCCTATTATATTCAAACAAGACTTCTCCTGGAATACCTACAAGTTTTTGATTTTTAATTTTATCACTTCCAAATAACACTTTAGTACTTGTTTTATTAGTTGCATATTCAGGTCTTTGTAATATAAGTACATTATCACTACCATCCGCTATTTGCCCACCTCCCCTCGCACTATACATATTAGGTTTCCTATAATTTTTTTGACCTTCTTCTCTTTGAGGAGTTAATTGATGAACTATTAAATGTACACTTGTATTAGTTACTCTTGCAAAATCGCTTAATAATGTAACAATATATGTACTATATTCTTCAACTCTTTCTGGAGCATTTTTACTTTTTTGAAATTTCATCATTGGGTCAAATATAAAACCATCTATACCATATTCTTCATGTATCTTAGTAAATTCTTTTATAGCATTTTCTATAGTATTATTAGGAGGTTTAATATAACTAAAAAAAAATTTATCTTTAATTATATTATAGCATTTTAAATATTCTTCTTTACTAATTAACTCATTATAAATATTTAGCTTATCGGTTGTTCTTCCACTTAAAGTATGTATAATATCATCATACATTTCTTTTACAGGAAAATCCTCAGGACTATTAAATGCAAACTTCCAACCTTCTTCTAAGCTTTTAATTAGTGATAAAAACCTAATCATTTTGCTTTTTCCTTCGTTTGCATAAGCTGTAAAAATGTTTAATTCTCCTTTTCTCCAAGTCCAGAATTGGTCTATTTCATCAATGTAAGTTGTAGAACCTTTAGGTTTCCCATTTTCTAAATCATACAACATATCTTCTATGCAATCTTCTGGCTTAAAAAGTTTTACTTCCATTAAAATAATTGTTTTGTATTTATCGGTTTTTTAATTTCTTCTTCCATTACATCATCAAAATTATCCATCATCTCACTTACTACACTTCCATTTTTTTCATTCCAAATATAATAAATTATTCTAATTGGATATTTTATTTTATTTGTAGTAGCATCATTTACATATTTTAATATTGAATTTCTTATTTTGGAAATATCTTGAAATCCATATTTTTTAAAAAAAGAAGCAAACCTAATATTTAATTCTGTAATAGAAGAATTTAATTTTTTACCGCTAGGATTTGTAAAACTTTTACTTCCTGTATTTTTTAATATTAATTCTTCTATTTCTTTATGTAATTCCTCCACCCAATTTGAATCTTTTTTAAATTCTTCATTAAGTAATGATTTACCTTTGAGAGTAATTTGATAATTATTTCCTATTTTTTCTAAGAATTGTTTTTTTTCTAAAATAGAAATAATACTTATTATTCTTACATTATTTAATAAATCTTTTAAATCCAGATTTAGATTAAAATAAGATAATAAAAGGTACTGACTTACATCAATACCTTTATTAATTAATTCTTTAAATTTATGTATCTCCATTTATTTGTTTTTTATATTCTTCACATTTGTCATTTAATTCATCATATTTATCCTGTAAATTACTATATTCTATTTCTAAATTTTCATATTTTTCTTGTAAATCATCTATAAGTGACCTTACTTTATCTAATATTCTATCTATTGTCATAATTTTAAAAAGCAAAATTAGTAATATTTCAACTAATTTTGCTTATTTTTTTAAATTTTTATTATTTTATTTTCTAACATTAAAATAATATCTTTTAAATTAGGAAGACTTAACAAAGGTACATTCTCTTGTACACTTAAAGAAGAAAAATCTTTACTTTTTACAATATTTTGTAATTCTTCAATAGTATAATCATTATATTCTTTATCTGCTTGTTCAACTAGTGATTTATCAATATGTACACCTCTTTGATTTGGATTTAAACAAGCTATTTTCATTTCGCTACATCTAAATTTACCTGAATCCGAAGAAGGAACGAAAACGGTTTTTGCAGGATTTATAAGAGTGACTACTTTAACTTTACCAAAACTACTATAATCCCAGTGACAACTAGCACTATGTAAACCATTTGAGCTACAATTATCTAAACTATCGTCTGGTTGTTCATCCTCATTTAATTTATAAATATCTCCTATTTTAAATTTATATTTACCGTAACTATGTTGAGAAGTATAAATTGTTTCTTCTTCATCAAAACTTATTTCTGATAATTTACCTAAAACAGTATAATCTTTAGGGTATCTATTCTTATTAGTATATTTATGAATAGTTTTTAAAGATTCATCTAATTTAGATTGTAATAAATAATAATCATTAGGAATTTTTACTTTTTTCAAAATAGATTTTAAATCTTTATTAAGATTTTGACCATTTGAATCTTTATAAACTTCTACACATCTATATGTGATTAAATTACCTAATTTGCTAATTCTAACATCGTTATCTCTACAAAATCTAAGTACGCTTTCTCTACATTTTTCTACACTGTTTGTACTTAATTTATACCAAAACATTTTTAATGATTGATATTGTTCTTCTAAATAATCCAAATCTTCATCATTTGTAGCTTTACTCCAATTAAATCTTGAACTTACAGCTAGTTTCTTTTCAAGTATTTCGATAAATGTAGCTTTTACTATTTCTGGAATTTCTAATTTACATGGTTTTAAATATACATTTGTACCAATAATTTCAAAATCAGAATTTACTTCTAATATTGCTAAATCATTTTTAGATATTATTTCTTTTTCTTTTGAAGGATATAATATACTTAATATTTCTTCTTTTGTTTTACAATTTTTTACTTTATCATAAACATTAATATCTGCTTCTGCTATTAATGTTTCTCCTTCATTTAATACAACTGTGATACTATTACCTGAAAAATATAAATTTTTATAACATTTTTGTTCTTTATATTCTACAACTTCTTTTTTTTGCAACTCTTGTATTGCTTGTTTTAGTTCTTTTCTTGTTTCAGAAAATAACCAATCCATTGAAAACCATTTTTTAATATTCATTTTGTTTTATTTTAATATTTTAAAATCTATTATTTCTGAACTTCTAATTAAATTATTACTCATTAATTGTTTTCCTAAAATTTCATCTACACTAATATAATTAAAATCATAGTCCATTTCATTTATTATATTTTCTATTTGTTCTTGTTCACAATCTATTTCTAATTCTATTACTACAGATACTTTCATAATTTTAAAAATTTGAGGGTTTTAAATTTTCTAAATTATTATAACCAAATATATCAAATAATTGATTACATAAAAATAAAAAAGTTTTAGGAGCTTTTTGTAAATTAGCTCTTCCTGTACCCAATCCATAATAAGGAAATACTATACAATCATATCCTTTACTTCTAATTAATAAAGATAATATATCAGTCATTATTTTTTCAGCATTCATTACATATTCTTCATCTTTCCAATATGCTCCAATATCATTCAATGTACAAAATCCAAATGTATTTTTTAAACCCCTGATTACAGCTTGTCCTCCTCCAACAGCATGTGTATATTGTTGGTTTACATTTTCTCCAAAAATATACAATTTGTTAGGATTGTTTTGTACAAGTTCTCTAGTATATATTTTTTCTATTTCTATTTTCATTATAACCAAGTTTTTAATTCGTGTTGAGGACATTTATTAAAAGATTCATATAAACATTCTTGTATTGCTTGTTTGTAATTATACATATCTGACATTGTTTGTTCTACTACTTCATCTAATAATTTTTGTTTATTTTCTTTTCTTTTTCTTTTTAAATTTTCGCATTTTTCAAGCCATTTAAAAAGTGCTTCTTTATCATTTACATCTCCTTTATAATTTGTCATATTTCTCAATTATATTAGAATAATAATCAAACCAATGATTAAATACATCTTGTACTTCATCTTTATATTCTCCTTCAGACGTATATAAATCATCTTCATTTTCAAATCCTTTAATTAATACAAAATCACTAATAGGATTTAAACATTCATTTAATGTTCTATCATGTGCTAATTCATTAGCAATATTAAAAATTTTATCCTTTGTTATCATAAAATGGTATTTTTTGTTCTTTATATTTTAAAGATTTTACAGCATTTGGGTGCTCTAAATCTCCCATTTCTTTAATATATTCTTCAATCATTTGCAAATTTTCTTTTACAGTATGAATATTATAATCCCATCTACCCACTGATATTTGATATTCTAATTCTTGCATTATGTTTTTAGTCTTTGCTAAAAATTGTCTAAATTTTATTTCTTTCATAATAAAAAACCTCTCTATTTCTAGAGAGGTAGTTTTAAATTAATCATTATAACCTGTTTCTAATACTTCTTTGGGTTTATCCAATATATATTTAAAATAAGGGTCTACTACTTCTAAAGCTATTTTATCTGCTTCTTCTCCCATACCGCTTGGTAATTCTAAATATTTAAATACTGGTTCTTCATAAATATCACCATTAGGAGTTTCTCTTTCTTTACTATCATATATAGTAATTGATTTTGTTTTATTTTTAATATTATTACTAAAATTAACCCAAGAACTAAAACTACTACCTACCATAAGGAATCTCCAAATTTCATATTCTCCATCTACATTTACTAAACCATATACAGCATTACAAAACTTAGCTCCAGCTTCTTTTGCATCAGCTTTAATATCTGCATAAAATCCTTCAGCTATAGTATCTTTACCAACTTTAACTGTCATAGGATGTTTTTTTAAATCAAGAACTTCATTACTATACACTCCTGTTTCTCTATCTTTATTATATCCTGATAAAGAACTTGCTGTTTCAAGCCAAGCAAATGTTATCGGCATAGGAACATGTACTTCACAACCATCTCCATCATTTCCTGATTTATCCCAATAATACCAACCTGTATCTCTTACTACTTTTTTAATAATACTACCATCTGCATTTTTTAATGCTTTTCCTCTTTCATCTTTTTGAACTTCTTCTTTACGATTTTTCCATTTCAATGTTTTCATTGAAGGATTTTCTAAAATTTCTAAACTTCTACTCATTTTTTAATTTTTAATTTTTACAAAAATAATTATTATTTACTACTTTACCAAATTAATTACAAATATTTTTAAAATTTTGTATTTGTGTTTTGGATAATTCGTTTGTTTCACCATTATCAAATTGTGTATAAAATTGATTTTCATTTGTTTCATCTATACAATTAATAGTACATATTAATTTAGATAATGTATTATCTCTTTCTATAATTTGACATATATATTTTATTTCTTCTTTTTTTAGATTTGCAACATCTAATATAAATCTAGCCATTTTCTCTTTTTACTAACCAAATATCTTTATGATTAAGGTCTACATTTATTTTTAAAGTATGATTATTTACATTTGTATCTAATTCATAATTTGTATTAGTATAAGGAATTGTTATTCCATTACGTCCTGTATAATGTTTTGTGTGTCTTACTCCTCCTACACTACATCTTATACTTTTATAATAAGGATTTCCTCTCCAATCTAACCTTTTTTGTAATTGAGGGTCTTTTAATACTTTTAAATATTTTAGATTTGAGTTTGAAGGTATTAATATTTCATCCCCAATTTTCAAACTTTCTACTTTTATTTTCATTTTAATAAATTTAAACAATGTTGATAAATTTTTTCTAATTCTTCAATAGTGCCATCTATACAACCTATTGAAATATTAGTTTGTTTTTTAGTGGATACATTTCCAAATGGAAGAAGATTGTTATTGTGAGCAAGAATATTAGAAATTTGTTCACACCATCCCACTTCTCCTTTGCAAACAACTTTTACTCTTGATGCGTTATATAAATCACATCTAACATCATATCCCCCAAATGTTAATTTTGGTAATAATATTTTTTGAGCACGCTCTAATTCACAACTTAATGACTTTGTATGATTTAAAAAGTTAATATTATTTTCAGATGATGTTTTAATTTCTT
>JACCDG010403023.1_pt1 | contig 12686 bp, 10 predicted proteins | sample 7442471 | NCBI WGS metagenome assembly JACCDG01 (sample SAMN15323444, study PRJNA562643) | freshwater metagenome | isolation source: river surface water | place: USA:Blue River Watershed | collected 2017-08-17 | reverse complement strand
TCCTTTGCTGCCCGTAATTTCTGGCCCATTCCATAATGCCCGGAATTTCTGCGTCCAGTAAGGGTTTCACAATCTCGGGTGTTTTGTCGCGGCGGGAAAATCCTGTACCACCGCTCAATACTATTAGGTCGGTGTTCACGGCATAAGATTTTACGCGTTCAGCTAGTAGTTCGGGTTCATCAGGAAGTATTTCATAAGCTAAATTATCTACCCCGTAAGTTGTTAATTGCTCCAGAATGGACTGCCCTGCAAAATCTTTCTTTTTTCCGGAATGGATGCTGTCCGATATAACTATAATGGCAGAAGTTAGCCCATCACCACTATCCTTTCTGAAATCTGTTTTTCCACCACTCTTTACCAGTAATTTTACCTGTTCCACAGAAATTCCTTTATCTATAGGTTTCAGCATGTCATACATGGTGATAGCTGTAACCGATGCGCCATACATAGCTTCAACTTCAACTCCGGTTTTGTAAATGGTTTGTACTTCTATTTCAATTATAATTTCCAGACCATTTATCAGGTGGGTAATACGTGTAAATTCAATAGGTAGCGGGTGGCAATCAGGAATTACATCACTGGTTTTTTTTACGGCCAGCAGACCCGCTGCTTTCGACATTTCAAATACATCGCCCTTTGGTACTTGTTTGTTCAGAATGGCCTGTATCGTTTGCTCTGAGCTTACTTTTAATACAGCTTGTGCAATGGCGCAACGCTGTGTGCTTATTTTGGATAAAATATTTACCATAATTAAAATGTATTTACCTTCCACTGATGGGAAGAGTTTTCAAAAATTTCTTTTCCCCACACAGGTACTTCTTTTTTCAGTCGTTCAACAATATATTCACTGGCAGGAAAACTTTGTTTACGGTGGCCGCATGCCACTATCACCAGCAGGCAGAATTCACCACAGTATACTTGCCCAATGCTGTGCAGAATGCTAAGTTGTTCAATGTTATAAATAATATCAGCCTCACGGGCTATGGCGTACATCACCTGTTCAGCCATTTCTGCATAACTGCTGTAATCAATGCTTTTTACGGCTTTCCCTTCTATCAGATCGCGACGCACCTGTCCCAAAAAAATGGAATAAGCTCCGGCATTGTACAGTTGTTGAAATGCCTCCAATTCTTTCTGTACCTCAGGCAGGGTAATGGCCCCTTGTACAAAACGAAAATGGATGCTTTTTTCTTTCGTTATCATATTTTCTTCCTTATCTATGATTTAATTCCTTTCTGTCTTCCAGTTCGTGTAACAAGGCATCTATTCCACTTTTATAGGCATAACAAATAAGATGCGGGTATTGTTTTTGTATAAGGGTACAGGCCAACTTGCTGCGTACTCCGCTTTTGCATATAAAGAGCAGTTTTCTGTATTTTAAAAGCATTTCGTTTTCTGCTTCCAGTTCGCTTAAAGGTAATTTCAGATGCCTGCAAGTAGCTAATTCAGGCTGCTCGTCATATTCGCGTACATCTACCAGAATGGCATCTTCACTGAAAAGAAAATCGTCGAACTGGTATTCTTCCTTCCGCTGATTGCATGGTACTATATAATCCGTGTTTTTTATTTCTTCCAACGTCTTGGCCACCCCTCCGCTTCGCGGTATAATTTCCAGGACCTGCTGATTCAGTTTTTTACAGTTAAATAATAAGAGCTGATTAATCAGGCATTCTTCTCGGTGAAGGAAATAATGGATAAGTTCATTGGTCTGGTATAAGGCCATAATGCCAGGTAAAACTGAAAAAACACCGGCAGCATTGCAATCCAGGCTTAAATTTTTTTCATCACTTACCGGAAATACATCCCTGAATGAAGCGGAATAAGTGCCATCTTGCTGAAGAACATTATACATGCCCAGTTGCCCTTCGTAACGAAATAGTGCAGCGGCTACAAAGGGCTTCCCTAACAAGACACATACATCATTAATCAGGTAACGGGTTCCGAAGTTATCGCTGCAATCGGCAACCAGATCATATTGTGCAAATAACTCCAGGGCCAGGTCAAGAGAAATAAATTCATTCCGGAATTCAACCTGAATATGTGGATTCAATTTTCGGGCGTATGTTGCTGCCAGCAGAGCTTTAGATTTACCTACATCTTCTGTAGTATACAGTATCTGTCTTTGTAAATTAGATATGGCCACTGTATCGCCGTCAACTATGCATAGGTGCCCAATGCCAGCTGCGGCAAGGTATTGAACAAGTGGACAGCCCAGGCCACCGGCACCAATAACCAGTACACGAGCCTGTTTCAACTTTAGTTGCCCTTCTAATCCGATGTCTGGCAACTGAATTTGGCGGGTATATCTCTTTATTTCTTCTTCATTTAGCATTTATCCTCCTGAAAATGGTGGCATACAGGCTATGCGGCAGTTGTCGCCTATTGTAGTATTCTCATGAATAAGCCGGTTATTTATAGCCAGCATGTAGTGTTGTTTTCTTAATTGCGGAAAAAGACGCTGAATGGCTTCCCTTATCCTGTCGGTATCCGGAATCCCCTCTAACTCTAAAGTATGGCTGCCGGTTATCTCGGCCAGCAAACCAAAAAACTGTATACTGATTTTATGCATGTGAACTAGTACTGAGTGTTTTTTCTTCCTGAACTAATTTCAGTTCAGCTGGGGTATTAATGTTTTGTAATAAATGTGGGGTGTAAAATTCCTGCGGACTAATATTAACATAACGGGTATTTAAAATACCTAATGTCCTGCGCATCCCAAGAATTCCCGTGTTTATGCATTCTGCTAATTTTTCCGATGTCGTTTTTCGATATATGGCACAGAGGGGTTCACTTGTTTCTCTCTGTGTGGGCACAAGAGCATCCTCATTGAAGGGAATAAAACCTTTCAGGTAGTGCAATAAGGATGTGTTCACAAATGGAATATCGCAGGAAAGGATTAGGTTATATGCTGAATTGGAATGGGTGAGGGCAGTATAAATACCTCCTAGCGGACCTTTTTCTTTTATTAAATCATGATACACCGGATAATGCAGGTAATCGTAATGACGGGAATTAGCAATGATAGAAATAGGAGTTTTAAGGGGAATTACTGCCTGAAGTATGTGCTCAATAAATAGTTTACCTCCCAATTCCACTAATCCTTTTTCAGTGCCCATGCGTGAGCTCTTCCCCCCTGCCAAAATGAAAGTGTGGATATTTGATATTTCGTTCATTTCGTTATGATTAAAATTGAATAACGCTGGACAAAAAAATTACTTCAGTTTTTTTTCTTTTAGGAACTGATAAAAGTCCTGTGAGATCTTTTGATATAGATCTATCATTCGTTCTCCCTCTTCTGTAAGTTGTGTTCCGCCCCCCCCAAGGCCGCCACTCACACGATTCACTAAGGGTTGGTCAGCTTGCCGGTTCATTAGTTCTACTTGTTCCCAAGCCTGCCGGTAACTCATTTTCAGCGCACGTGCCGCTTCCGTAATGGAACCGCATTCCCTGATTTTTTTTAATAGGGCGATACGACCACTCCCAAAGTAAGTGCCTCCTGTAGTCTCTATCCATATTCTCCCTTTTACTTCAGCTTGCATGTCCGTAAAATTATTTTCATTTAGTGATATAAAAAATGACTACGATCATACTACAATAAATGGTATTCGATCAAATCACCTGGATTCACGTTTTCCGTTTCTTCTTTCACTATGGCGAGGCAGTTAGCTGCAGCAAACGAATTCAGCTTGTACGATTCCTGATCCGGAAGTATCAGTAGTCCGTCCCTTGTAATTTGTGCTTTCAGAAAATTAGTGAGTCCGGCTTTTTTACTAAAAGCATTCACAGCTCTTTTCTGACTTATCTTTCTGTCTTCTTTATTTCCAGCCAGTTCCAGTATAAATGGCTTTACGTACTCATAAAAACAAGTAAGGGAGGCGGCAGGATTCCCAGGCAAACCGAAAATGTATTGTTGACCTCTTGTGCCAAAATACAAGGGTTTTCCGGGCTTCTGTCGTACTTTGTAAAATACGGTCTTTACCTTTTGTCGTTGAAGTGTGCCGAGTACCAGATCATATTTTCCCACTGAAATGCCTCCGCTGATAAGCACAATTGGAGCAGTTTTTAGAGCCCTTGTAACAACAGCCTTCAGTTGCTTTTCGTTATCCCTGGCGTAATATATTTGTTTCACTTTCACTTGCATCTCTTGCAGCAATACTTTTAGCATTACCGAATTACTTTCATACACCTGGGCATTTCCAAGTTTTTTCCCTGGAGCCTGTAGTTCATCGCCACATACTATAATACAAACATCGGGTAAGGCATATACCGGTAAAGCGCTGTGGCCAGAAGCTGCAGCCAATGCAATGGCTGGCGCACTTAATACAGCACCTTTACTGAGTATGGTTTCTCCGCGCCTGAACTGTGAACCTTTTTTTCTGATGTGCTGAAATAATTGTATGCCCAGTTGGTTATTAATGTTAAGCGTGCCGTTGTCTTCTTCCTTTACCTGTTCCTGCGGAATTACCACATTTGCTCCTGGTGGGAGTGCCGCGCCGGTAAAAATTCTTACCGCCTCCCCGCTTTTTAATTTTTGCTTTCCTCTTTTTTTTCCGGCCTTCATTTCAGTATGCTTGCCCACGCTATAAACAAAGGGCGTCATACAGTATTTCAGAGCATAACCATCCATAGCCGATTGATCAAAGGGAGGGGAAAAGCATAACGCTTTTACAGGAGCTGCCAATACAAGACCGGAGCATGCTGACAAAGGCATGCTGGTTTTTTTGTTCCTGTATTGCCGGGCTACCGAGGAGAGTAATTCCCGGGCTTCACTAACACTAATCATGTTCACTTATTTTAAAACAAAAGTAGATTTTAAGAAAATATACTATATGATTATAATCATATTTAAACATGAGAGAAGTAATCATTTATTCAGATTTGCACAACTATTTTTGGGCAAAGAAAAGCAACTATACTATGAATTCTAAAATCAATCCGGCTTGTGTGGTGTGTAGAGCCTGTTGTAATGGCGTGTTTAAAGGGTTAAGCGATGAATTGCTGGAAGATATCAGTAAAAAGAAAAGCTGGAACCTGATTAAAAAGGGAGATTTCGTATTCAGAGAAGGAAGCATACCCGGCGGTTTGTATTGTCTTTTTGACGGGAATGTGAAAATTTCAAAAATAGATGAGGAAGGAAAGGAGCAAATTGTGCGCCTTGCAAAAAGGGGTAGTTTTATGGGCTATCGGGCTTTGCTTTGTAATGATGTTTATCACGCTTCAGCCATAGCCATAGAGGATTCGCATGTATGCGCCTTTAAAAAAGAAGTGTTTCTCGAATTGTTGTATTCCAAACCTGAAATTGCTGCACAAACCATACAGATTTTGACCAGCGATTTGCGTTTTGCAGAAAACATGATGATGAACATTGCTCAGAAACACGCCAAAGGACGCATTGCGGAAATTATTCTGGTATTAGAAGAATTTTACGGTATATGCGAAAAAGACCAGACTATTAACAGCACATTGAAACGTGAAGACATCGGGCACTTGGCTGGTACTACTACTGAAACATCCATCCGCGTGTTATCAGAATTTAATAAAGATGGAATTATAGATCTGGTGGGAAAAAAACTGCGCATTGCTAACAGAGATCGCTTAATTGAATTGTCGAACCGAAGCGAGGCTTTACCTAAAAGATGATTGCAATCATATTATGAAATGAAAGCACTCATCATCTTTGTACAAGAAATCTGATGTTAATATAAAATTGAAATTATGAACAGAATACGGATACCACAACTTAGTCTGATTGCCGCAATTGTATGTAGTCTGACAGTTTCCAGTGCACGGGCCCAGGACGGAGAGGCCTTGTTTAAACAAACCTGCGGCGCCTGCCATAGTATTGGTAAAGGACGTCTGGTGGGGCCGGACCTTAAAGATGTAAACACCAGGAGAAAAGAAGACTGGATCATCAAATTTGTAAAAGGCTCACAGGCTCTAATTAAAAGTGGCGATGCAGAGGCTAAAGCCATATTTGATGAATACAATATGGTAATGCCCGATCAGAACCTGAAAGATGAAGAAATCAAATCCGTTGTAGCCTACATTGCCAAACAAAGTGGAGCAGTACCCGAAGCTACAGCCTCAACAACAGAAGCTGTAAAGCCAGTGGAAAAATCAGTCGCCGGCCCTGAATTAGTAGCCAAAGGTCGTGCCTATTTTGAAGGCAGCAATGCCTTTAAAAATGGAGGTGCCTCCTGTATCTCCTGTCATAACGTAAATTATAAAGACATGCTGCGTGGCGGCTTGCTGGCCAAAGACCTTACTAACTCCTATAGCCGGCTAGGTGGAGATGCCGGTCTTTCTGGGATACTTACTGCCCCACCTTTTCCGGCTATGACCATGGCCTTTAAAAATAATCCTTTAACACCAGATGAAGTTGCGGCGCTTTCTGCTTTTCTGGCTGATGCCGATAAAACAGCTGCAGCAGTTATTTCGGGACCTGATCCACTGTTTATTGGAGGATTGGTAGTGTTCTTTACTATACTGGTGGCCATTGCCGTTATCTGGAATAAACGTAAAAGAGCTATGGTAAAAGAAGATATCTACAAACGTCAAATAGAATCTATTAACTAATTAAACATTAAACATTATGAGCTGGATTGAAGATATTATATCGCCCAAAACCCGTAAATGGGAGGAGTTCTACAGAAACCGCTGGCAGCATGATAAAGTAGTGCGCAGTACTCACGGGGTAAACTGTACTGGTGGCTGCTCGTGGAATGTGTATGTAAAAGACGGTATTGTAGTGTGGGAAACACAGGCTCTTGATTACCCCTTGCTGGAAAATTCGCTTCCACCGTATGAACCACGTGGTTGCCAGCGCGGAATCTCTTATTCCTGGTATCTGTATAGTCCTATCCGTGTAAAATACCCGCTTATGCGTGGTGCTTTAATGGATATTTTTAAGGAGGAAAAGGAAAAAAGTGGAGGCGATGCTTTGCGTGCCTGGGAAAATATTCAAAATAATCCGGAAAAAAGAAAACGCTATCAGCGCGCCCGCGGAAAAGGTGGTTTCCGAAGAATTAAATGGGAAGAAGCGGTAGAACTTATTGCAGCTGCTAATCTTTACACCATAAAAAAATACGGCCCAGACCGTGTGATTGGTTTTTCGCCGATTCCTGCTATGTCTATGCTGAGCTACGCCTCCGGCGCCCGTTACCTACAATTGCTGGGTGGTGTTAACCTGAGTTTTTACGATTGGTATTGTGATCTTCCTACGGCCTTTCCGGAGATATGGGGCGAGCAAACCGATGTGTGCGAAAGTGCCGACTGGTACAATTCCAAGTTTTGTGTATCCATGGGTGCCAATTTAGGAATGACTCGTACACCGGATATTCACTTTTTCTCCGAATCGAAACACAACGGCACCAAAACCGTGGTAATGTCGCCCGACTTTAGTATGGTGGCGAAACATGCCGATCAGTGGATTCCCTGCCACGCTGGGTCTGACGGGGCTTTCTGGATGGCTGTTACGCATGTACTGCTGAAAGAATACCATGCCGACAGACAAGTGCCTTATTTTATTGATTATGTGAAGCGTTATACCGATTGTCCATTTTTAGTAGAGCTGGTGAAAGACGGTAACAACTATCTACCCGGAAAAATGGTGAGGGCCAATAGAATTGATAAATACAAGCAGGTAGAGAATGGCGACTGGAAATTCTTGAACCTTAATTCAGCAAATGGTGAACTGGTAATGCCCAAAGGTTCTATGGGTCAGCGCTGGGATAAAAACAAAAGCGGTAACTGGAACCTGAAGTTTGAAGACGGAGAAAGCAATACCCCTTATGATCCGTTACTCACCCTCCTGAATAAAAGTGATGAAGTATTGATGGTAGAGTTTACCGAGTTCGGATTAAATAAAAAAGCAGTACGTGGTGTTCCAGTAAAATATATTCAAACAGCTGAAGGAGAAAAAATACCTGTTGTAACCATTTACGACCTTACCTTTGGTCAGTATGGTGTAGGGCGTGGTTTGCCGGGCGAATATCCAAAAGATTACAACGACGAAAAACAAGCGTATACTCCGGCTTGGCAGGAAATATTTACCGGTGTAGGCCGCGACACAGTATTGCAATTGGCCCGTGAGTGGGGTAGTACAGCTGAAATTACCAAAGGAAAATGTATGGTAATTGTTGGGGCAGCTATCTGTCACTGGTTCCACAACAACCTCATGTACCGTTCGGCTATTATGGCACAAATGCTCACCGGTTGTAATGGTGTAAACGGTGGTGGTATGAACCATTACGTGGGACAGGAAAAATTAGCCCCTATGGATTCCTGGTCAACCATTATGAGTGCGAAAGACTGGCAGGGTGCTAATCGCTTGCAACAAGGGCCTATCTGGCACTATATCAACTCCGATCAATGGCGTTATGATAATAACCAGGCACAATACAACTGTGTTCCACATGGAAGTAAACTGGGTAACCTGCACTCTGCCGACTGGATTGCCATGGCAGTACGCAACGGTTGGATGCCATTCTATCCGCAGTACAATAAAAGTAACCTCGACATAAGTAAAGAAGCAATGGCTTCAGGTGCCACTTCAGATGATGAGATCAGAAACTACGTGGTGCAAAAACTGAAATCGAAAGAACTAGGCTACTCAGTTATGGATCCCGATAATGAAGTCAATTTCCCGCGCAATTGGTTTATCTGGAGGGGTAATGCGTTGATGTCGAGTGCCAAAGGACATGAGTATATGCTGGATCACTACCTGGGTACTCACACCAATAAAATTGCTGATGAAGTAGCCAAAGAACATGTGCATGAATTACTGTGGAGAGAAGCGCCCAAAGGAAAAATGGATTTGATTGTGGATATTAATTTCCGGATGGATACTACGGCACTTTATTCCGACATGGTATTACCTACGGCATCCTGGTACGAAAAATCCGATATCAACAGTACGGACATGCACTCCTTCATCCATCCACTTTCACCAGCTGTTCCACCCGTATGGGAGGCAAAAACTGACTGGCAGATATTCCAGTACATTGCCCGCACTGTGAGTGAACTGGCCAAAGTGCATCTGCCCTTCCCGGTAAAAGATGTAGTGAATGTTCCGCTCTCTCACGATAGTGCAGATGAAATTACACAGCCTAAATTACAAGACTGGTATAAAGGTGAATGCGAACCTGTTCCGGGAAAAACCATGCACAAGATTGCCATCGTTGAGCGTGATTACACACAGATCTACAACAAATTTATTGCCCTTGGCCCTAATCTGAAAAATAATCAGATTGGTGCACATGGTGTAAGCTTTATGGCTGATGATGTGTATGCGCACATGCTGCAAGATAAACGTCACATACAAAAAGTTAATAACGAAGAATATCCATCACTCAAGGAAGATGTGGAAGCCATCAATGCCATCCTCAGTCTGTCATCACTCACCAATGGCGAACTTACCGTAAGGGCTTACACCAATATGGAAAAGAAAACCGGTATGCCCTTGTTGCAGCATGGTATCGGTAGCAAAAATGTAAAGATAGATTACAAAGATCTTCAGGCGCAACCCCGTCGTTATAACAATTCACCACTTTGGTCGGGATTGATGGATGATGGTCGTGCTTATTGCGCCTACACTTACAACGTAGACTGTCTCGTGCCCTGGAGAACACTCACCGGACGTCAATCGTTCTACCTCGATCACGATGGATACATCGCCTTTGGTGAACACCTGCCCACTTATAAACCATCACCTACACCACAAGCTTATGGTGATTTGAGAAAAACAGTAAATGATGGAAAGGCTAAAATGCTGAATGTACTGACTCCGCATGGTAAATGGCACATCCACTCTACGTATGGCGATACCCTTCGTATGCTAACTCTCTCCAGGGGTATGGAGCCTTGCTGGATGAGTGAGCAAGACGCTGCCGACCTGGGTATACATGACAATGATTGGGTGGAAGTGTATAATGACCATGGGGTGTATTGCACCAGAGCTTGTGTAAGTGCCCGTATTCCAAAAGGAGTGTGTATAGTGTATCACTCGCCGGAAAGAACTTATTCCGTTCCAAAATCACAGGTACGTGGAGGCAGAAGGGCTGGCGGGCATAATAGCTTTACGCGTGTACACCTCAAACCTAATCTCATGGTGGGCGGCTACGGTCAGTTCTCTTATCACTTCAACTATTGGGGGCCGGTTGGTGTAAACCGCGACACTCATGTGCTGGTACGTAAAATGGAAAAATTAGAGTTTTAATCAACATTATAAAAACAAGGATTATGAACGTAAGATCACAAATAGCCATGGTATTCCACCTCGATAAATGTATTGGATGCCATACCTGTTCTATAGCCTGTAAAAATATCTGGACAGACAGGAAGGGCGCCGAATATATGTGGTGGAATAACGTAGAAACAAAACCCGGTACAGGCTACCCAACTAAATGGGAGGATCAGGATATATATAAAGGCGGCTGGGAGAAAAATGGCGATAGTGTTTCGCTGAAAGGCGCAGGAAAACTGAAAGGGCTGAAAAACATCTTTCATAATCCTTACATGCCTGTGCTAGATGATTATTATGAGCCCTGGACCTATAAATATCAAGATCTCTTTACCGCGCCAGAAGGTGATGATCAACCCACTGCAAGGCCAGTTTCATTGGTTACTGGGGAAGTGATGGAAGTAAAAAGCGGTCCTAACTGGGACGATGATTTAGGTGGTTCTCCAGACTATGCCCGTCAGGATGTGAACTTGGAAAAATTAACGCCCGGTGAGCAGGAGGCTATGTTTCAGTTAGAAAGAATGACCTTACATTACCTGCCTCGTATATGTAATCACTGCCTTAATCCCGCCTGCGTGGCTTCCTGCCCTTCAGGAGCCCTCTACAAAAGAGGTGAAGATGGAGTGGTGCTGATTAATCAGGAAAGATGCCGGGCCTGGAGGATGTGTGTAACCGCCTGCCCTTACAAAAAAAGTTATTACAACTGGCATACCGGTAAATCTGAAAAATGTGTGTTGTGTTATCCCCGTCTTGAGTCCGGACAAGCTCCGGCCTGCTTCCACTCCTGTGTAGGAAGGATACGTTACCTGGGTGTACTTTTGTATGATGCTGACATGATTGAACAAATAGCCTCAGCAAAAGATGATGAATTGGTAGACCGTCAGCGCGATATTTACCTCGATCCTTTTGATCCGAAAGTAATTGAAGCTGCACAGCAAAACGGAATTGCCATGTCCACCATTGAAGCCGCACAAAAATCACCGGTTTACAAATTTGTTAAAGTATGGAAACTGGCTTTGCCGCTTCACCCAGAATTCAGAACCCTGCCAAACCTCTTCTATGTTCCGGCACTGCTTCCGGGTATGGCCAGTGTGCAGGACGGTATCTACAATTCTACTACTAAGTCCTTATGGGGTGGTATAGAAAATAATCGCTTGCCAATGCGGTACCTGGCTTCTCTATTCTCAGCCGGAAATACCGGAAAAGTGGTGGAAGTAATGAAACGCCTGATGGCTGTGCGTATGCACAGGCGTGGCGAAACCGTTGGCGATCTGAGTAAAGAAGAAATCAATCAGGCTATGCAGGAAATTAGCCTCTCGCCAAAAACAGCCGATGAAATTTTCAGGCTCACTGCACTCGCTACGTTCGATGAGCGCTTTGTGATACCACCGGCTCATCGTGAAGAATCGATTGAAATGCTTGAAAATACTGCAGATGTGAAAGGGAATACTGGATTTGGATTTAAAGAAAGACCAGCACGTGGATTATAGAATAAGATCGGATATGAGAAACAATAATCAATACATACGCCTGGCTGAGCTTTTCCGATATCCGGAAACAGATGCAAATGAGAAGGTGAAGCAGTGTCAGAACATGCTCGGTGCTTTTTATCCGGAAGCAGCGGCTTTATTGAAAAATTTCAGCGATTATTTTTTGTCTATTGATCAGGATAAAAAAGAGGAGTTGTTTACCAAAACTTTTGATGTGCAACCTATCTGCTACCTCGACCTGGGTTATGTGATCTTTGGTGAAGATTATAAGCGGGGTAGCTTTCTCCTGCACATGAAGGAAGAGCAGCAGTATATTGGTCGGGACTGTAGTCCGGAATTGCCCGATCACTTATACCATGTGCTGTACCTCATTACCCTGCATCCGGACACTGCCTTTGTAAATGAACTGGTGGCCAAAGTACTGGTGCCCGCCATAAAAAAAATGATCAAGGAATTTGATTCGGCCAGAGTTGAATTAAAAGTAAAAGTCCTGAAAAAATTGCACAATGCCGTTATTCAGGAAGAATTGAATCAGGGTAATGTATATCAATATGCATTTAAGGCTTTATTATATGTATTAGAAACTGACTTTGCCGAAGCCCTTACCCTTCATAAGCACCAGGAAGAAGACGCTCAAAAGGATGCCTTCTTCACTAAAAGAAACACTGTACCTGAATTAGTTAATCACTTAAAAAACGATGAGTTATGATAAATCAATTATTATTCGTGGCACTACCCTATGTGGCGCTGGCCATTTTTCTGGTTGGATCGGTATACCGTTACCTCTACAGAGGTTTTAAGGTGTCTTCTCTTTCTTCACAATTTCTGGAAGGAAGAAAGCTCTTCGTGGGAAGTCTTCCTTTTCACTGGGGTTTATTCTTTCTCTTCTTTGGACACTTAATTGCTTTTCTTTTTCCCGCTGGCGTAATTGCCTGGAACGGACAGCCGGTGCGCCT
>JACCDG010425575.1_pt1 | contig 12694 bp, 6 predicted proteins | sample 7442471 | NCBI WGS metagenome assembly JACCDG01 (sample SAMN15323444, study PRJNA562643) | freshwater metagenome | isolation source: river surface water | place: USA:Blue River Watershed | collected 2017-08-17 | reverse complement strand
ATTCCGCCTACGATGATGTTACCCCCTCTATAAGCGCCGATGGTCACAAATTAGTATTTAACTCCAGACGACCAGAAACAACGGATGCCATAATTGATGTTGAGGGCGATGGAAAATACTTTCAGGATATTTATATTTCACATTGGGATACTCTTAATCATAAATGGAGCACCGCAGAGATAGCCCCTGGACAGGTAAACACTGAAGGGGCACACGATGCCTGTACTGGTATGAGCGCTGATGGTAAACAGATATTTATTTATAAAAATAACCTGAACGATCCGGAGGCCCGGGGTGGTGATATTTTTGTTTCAAAAGTGAATAACAACAAATGGAAAACCCCTGAACCCTTTGGAAAACCTATAAACACTTCTTACTGGGAAGGCGGCGCCTGTATTTCACCCGACGGGCATACCATATTCTTTACCAGCGAACGGCAGGGAGGTCTTGGTAATTCAGACATCTGGATGGTTGAAAAGAAAACGAAAACCGAATGGGGCAAACCTGTAAACCTTGGCGCAGAAATCAATACAGAATACGATGAAGTTGGCTTGTTTCTGGCTCCTGACGGTAAAACACTTTTCTTTTGTTCCAACAACCCTAGTTCAATGGGTAGTTACGATATATACAGAACCATACTCGAAAACGGAAAATGGAGTAAACCTGTAAACCTTGGCTACCCTATTAACACCAGCTTTCGAGATGGCCCCTTTGTACTTTCTGCCGATGCCGGGCACGCCTATTTTTCCAGCGACCGTAAAGGTGGACTGGGAGAAAGCGATATTTATGTGGTAGACCTGAAAGATTATGCCGTACTGGAAAAAGATTTCAAAAAAAAAACCAATAACGGCCTTAGTATTTTAAAGGGTATGGTACGCGATGGTTTTGAAGGAAAAGGTATGGATGGCGCAGAGGTACTTATCTTAAACGAAGCAGGAGAAAAAGTAGCCAATACCACTACCAACGAAAATGGCGAATACTTCATAACCCTGAAAGGCAATGTGAAATATGAACTGAAAGTAAGTAAGGCAGGTTTTATAACTGTAGACGAAAAAGTTATGCTTCCTCTCGGAAAATCTAGTGAGACCTACACCTTAGAAAAACAATTTCTGCTAAACAAAGAAAAGTAAGCTGATTTTCCTATGTCTTAATTATCCTGAGCAGGATCTACTGAAAAAGTAAAAATCCACACTATTTCTTTCTTCCCTGTTTTTTTCTTGCTGAGGTCAAAGCCACAATACATACTTTTTCAAACATAGCTCAATCACTTTCCCAAAATGCCACTATCGGGCGGTATAGTACAAGGATTGCTTTGTCCGTATAGCAGTACTTTACATCCAACGCATGCATACACCTCCAGCTCCAAAACCTAATGCTAATAATGGTTAGTTTTTGAGATTTCTCCTGTTGGCATCAATAAAAAGTATTTGGCTTACTGAGCTAACATACAAACTTGATTATTAAAATTAATTAACCGGTCAGTCTGTACTTTTTTATATATCCAGATGACAATTATAACCGAATCCTAAGAGCTTTTCTCATAAAGCAAGTGTACCGAAAAAACACACCCTGATTTTTTTGACAATGCAAAATTATCATTTAATGATGTTAAATAAACACAACATTGTTAAAGCAATTTAACATTTCCAAGGGGTAATAATAAACAATCATAAGAGGTCTTTTGGCCGGTAATTTTGCGCAGAGGGTTATTAATAGGAATAAGAACCCTATATGTTGGATTTAATTCCCGTTAGATATCGGCAAAATAACCTGAAGATCTAAAAAACGACTACCAAGCTATTTACTAACCTAAAAAAAGAGCCCTGTCATGAAAAGATTAAAACTACTTTTATTTTCTGCCGCCTTATTTTCTGCCAAAGATGTAAAGCCCAGTTGGATTCACCAAAATTCTGGATCCACAGCCGACTTAGGTGGAGTAGCCTTTACAAGCCCAACAACCGGGAATGTGGTTGGAAGCGACGGAACCCTGTTGCGCACCACCGATGGAGGTACAACATGGATAACTCAGACAGCACCACCAAATTTTGTTGGTGCCTACGGAAGCAGCATACACTTTGTAAATTCAACCAATGGTTATGCCTTGGGTTGGGGGCGTATGGTAAAAACCACAGATGGCGGAGCAAACTGGTCGACCTACACCAATGCGCCACATCTTTATTATTTCGGTTTGGATGCCTGGGATGATAACAACATTTGTGTTGTGGGTCAGTTAAGAACTTATGACAGCGATTGTTATGTAACCAAAACCGGGCTTGGAGGCTTTCAGAAAGTTATACTTCCGGGCTCTGATGCTAACTCTCAGTTTGTAGAATGCCAATACCTTACTGCAACAAAACTGGCTACAATGGATTTCCGGGAGATGCAATTCAGTAATGATGGCGGCACTACCTGGACGAAATATACCGCAACACAACTCACTGGCATTAGCACCGGCCAAGCACATGGTAATTTTGGCATGTATGATTTTCACTTTGTAAATGCCAACGTAGGTTACATGGTAGCTAAAGACTACGGAGCTATGAATGGCGGGAATAATAATATATCCGGTATGATCTTCAAAACTACCAATGGCGGGCTCAACTGGACACTTATAAAAGACAATATCAAAGAGATTGATGGTGTTAAATTTCTGGATGCCAATACCGGATTTGTATTTGGACCAAATGGCGTAATATACAAAACCATAGACGGAGGCTTAAACTGGTATGGTGATGTTATTCCGACGGCGAACATCAACGACATGTATATTGTTGACCAAAACATCGCTTACGTTGTTTGCTCTAATGGCGACATTTGGAAAACAACAGACGGTGGTATACTTGTCCCACTTGGAGTTGACCTCGAACTAAACGCTTTCCAAACGCCGGCTATTATTACCCAAACTGCCAACCCGCTTTATCTGAGTATTTTATTCAAAAATGTGGGTGGACAAAACATAAACAATTCCAGTATTTCTTATCAGGTAGATGGCGGTACTCCGGTAAATGGCACGATTACCTTCACACCTGCTATTGCCAATAGTGGTATGGTTATTTCCAATCACCCTAACAGTCTTAATGCTTCACTCAGTTTGGGATTACATACCCTAAAAGCCTGGATCAACACCTTAAATAATGGCACAACCGATATGAATCATAATAACGACACACTAAGCATGCAGGTAAAAGTGGTGGCCAGTCCGTTAAAAAACAAGAAAGTGATTCTGGAAGAAGCAACGGGAGCCTGGTGTGGTAACTGTCCTGGTGGAATTGCTGTGGTGGATTACCTGTACGACAGCATTACAGCATCTGGTTCCAATAGATTTATTCCTATTGCCATACACAATTCCGACGCTATGGCCACCGTTAAGGGTGATTCTATAAGTTCTACCTGGGATCAGGGTGCTTTTCCAATGGGTTGGGTTGACAGAAAGAAAGATATTAACGAAAGCGGAGTAGGCATGAGTGTTTCCAAATGGTATCCTGCAGTACTGAGTGGCTTGAAAAATGACGCGCCTGTAAGCCTGAATACCACAGTTACGTACAATTCCGGAAACCGCCTGGTAACCATAAATTGCAACGCCGACTTTCTTGTAAACATTAACCGCGAATTACGTTATCATGTATTTATACTCGAAGACAGTTTATTGTCCAATCAGGTAAACTACCTGAATACCGTTCAGGGAAGTCCTTTCTTTGGGCTTGGAAATCCTATAGTAAACTATAAAAACAAACATGTGCTGCGGGAAGTAATTACACCTGGCGGTGTATGGGGAACTAAAATACCAGCAGCATCCATTGCCACAGGATCTTATACCTTTAGTTTAAACTACACATTACCCAATAACATTAACGAAACCAAAGCTACCGTAGTTGTATTTGTTACTTACCACGATGCCGATATAAATAAGCGCGAAATAATTAATGCCGACGCACTTCCCGTTAAACAAAGTGTTGGAATTGTTGCATTTCAGAACAACCCTGTTTTATTAAATGCCTATCCTAATCCGGCTTATCAATCCATTTCCCTCCGGATTATTGCAGAACAGCAATCAGCCGTAACTTTTGAAATAATAGACCTCACCGGCAAGGTAATATCTCAGGCCACCCGTCCTTTAAGTAACGGGGTTAATTACCTGGAATTAAATACAGCGGAGCTACCGGAGGGCTTGTATTTTATTAAGGCTTCGGATGGCAAAAACAATTATTCGGGAAAATTCACCAAAATCCATAACTAATAGGCATTCCAAGGGTATCTACTAATTTCAATTTGTTGAGACCTGCCTGAAACAAGTTTCTCTGGGGTATGCATAAATACCATACCCCATTAAAAGGAATTAAAGGGGAAAAAAATTCCACGAGGCGTACAGCAGATAGAACTCAGGGTTTTCAATGTAAACCGTAAGCGTCTCCCATGTATACCTCAATAAATAAACGCATACGCTAAATAGCTATGTTTCTATCTGGTTAAAACAAAGTTCTCCCGTCTTCAATCCTGAATTATTATTTATAAAAAAGTGGTAAAACTATAATTTAAATATGAAAAAATTACAATTATCTCTCTGCATACTCTCACTTCTTCTGTCAAATACTATGCGCTCCGCCTGGATACTTCAACATTCAGGTACCACAGAAGATTTGGGTGGAATTGCTTTTATTAATGCAACCACAGGAAATGCAGTAGGCAGTAATGGCACCCTGCTTCGCACAACTAATGGCGGTGCAAGCTGGGTAGCACAAACTGCGCCTTCCAATTTCGTCGGAGCATACGGTTTACGTATTCTTTTTTTAAATAATACTAACGGGTACGCCATGGGCTGGGGGCATGTAATAAAAACAGTTGACGGAGGAGCTACCTGGACAACTTATAAAAATGCTCCTCACCCCTACTACTTTGGACTTGATGCCTGGAATGACAGTTCCATTTGCCTTACCGGGCAATTAAGAACTTATGACAATGATTGTTACGTAAGCGCTACGGGAGTTAATGGTTTTCAAAAACTAATGCTACCCGGCTCCAATTCCAATTCCCAGTTTGCCCGTTGTCAATACCTCAGTCAAACAAAACTTGTAACCATCGACTTCAGAGAAATGCAATTTAGCAATGATGCTGGGCTAAATTGGACTAAATATACAGCCCAACAATTAACCGGGATAAATCTGGGTCAGCTCCATGGCAATTTTGGATTTAATGATTTTTACTTTGTAGATGCCAATGTTGGCTATATGGTTGCAACAGACTACGGCCAGGTTAATGCCGGAAACCCAAACATTTCCGGAATGATCTTTAAAACCACCAATGGCGGGCTTACCTGGACACTTCAAAAGGATTATATAAAAAGAGTAAGAGGTGTGAAATTTCTGGATGCCAATACCGGGTTCGCATACGGAGAAAATGGTTGTATTTATAAGACCTCCGATGGTGGGGTAACCTGGTATGGCGATGTAATACCTACTACCAAAATAAACGACGTGTGTATCATAGATCAGGATACCGCTTATGTAGTCTGCAGCAATGGCGATATTTGGAAAACAACGGATGGCGGTATCAGTACCCCCCTGAGTTTGGATCTTGGTTTAAACGAAATTCAAACGCCTGCAATTATTACCCAGACGGCTAACCCCGTTTTTCTGAGTTTGCTGTTAAAAAACTTAGGAGGAAACACACTTACCAATGCAGCGATTTCTTATCAGATAGACGGGAACCCTGCTGTTAACGGAACCATCAACTTTACTCCCGGTATTTCCAACAGCAGTGAAATTATTGCCAACCACCCTGCAAGCCTTAATACATTTCTTACACCAGGTGTGCATACACTTAAAGCCTGGGTTAATACGCTTAATGGAAACGCTGCCGACATGAATCATACCAATGATACCATAAGCACCGGGATTAAGGTCGTTTTGAGTACGCTTAACAATAAAAAAGTTGTACTGGAAGAAGCAACAGGAGCCTGGTGTGGTAATTGCCCCGGAGGAACAGGAGTTATTGATTACCTGTACGATAGTCTGACAGCTGCTGGAAAAAATAACTTCATTCCCATTGCCATACACAATAATGATATTATGGCTACTGTTGAAGGAGATTCCATTAGTTCTACCTGGGATCAAGGGGCTTTTCCAATGGGTTGGGTTGATCGTAAAAAAGACTTGTTTGAAAGCGGAGCCGGTATGGATGTAACCAAATGGTATTCAGCCGTATTGAAACAATTAAAATACGACGCACCGCTTAACATTGCTACACAAGTTGCTTATGACCCTTCTTCGAGGCAAATGACAATAAGTTGTGCTACCAGCTTCGAAATTGGATTTAACCGTGAATTACGTTATCATGTTTTTATACTTGAAGATAGTATTCTGTCCAACCAGGCGAATTATTACAACACCTGGCCGGCAAGCCCCTTCTATGGGTTGGGCAATCCGATAATAAACTTTAAAAACAAACATGTATTGCGCGACGTTATAACTCCCGGAGGAGTTTGGGGGCAAACCATACCGGCTCCTGCGGTGCAGGCTGGTTCAACTTACAATTTCACACTCAATTACACCCTGCCTAATTTCATTAATGAAATGAAAGCCAGCGTTGTTGTTTTTGTAGCGTATCACGACGTGGACATTAACAGGCGCGACATCCTGAATGCCGATGCCCTGCCCTTAATTCCCGCCACAGGCATTTCCACCATCGAAACGAAACCTACCCTGCTCGGACTGTATCCTAATCCAATCGTAACTAATTTATCCATGCGTATTAGCTGGCAGGAACAGGCTGCGGTTAGTGTTGAAATAATTGATGTAAATGGTAAAACTGTGTTGCAAACACAAACAAAACTTGCCAAAGGAATAAATTACATGGAATTAAATACTGAAGCCCTGCCAAATGGCCTTTATTTCATAAAGGTATCGGATGGCAAAAGCAGCGTTAGCGGGAAATTTGTCAAGTAATAAATACGCTTCCGGAAATAAAAAAATCACTCATTCATAATCAAATTTTTCAAGCAATCAGTTAATGAAATTAAAAAAACTCACCCTGTTAGCAATGTTTAGTCCCTTATTGCAATTTGCACAATTGAATAATGGCAGTATTGCGCCCGATTTTACTATTACCGATATTAACGGCAGCTCATGGAACCTGTATAGCATTTTAGCGCAGGGAAAAAATGTGGTACTCGATTTTTCCACCACCTGGTGCACCCCCTGCTGGGCCTATCACAATACACATGAACTGGAAAACTTCTACACGCACTATGGCCCCACAGGAACTATACAACCAAATAAGGCAATGGTGTTTTTTATTGAGAGCGATATTCAAACCACTTTAAATGACCTGAATGGAACAGGGAATAATACGAAAGGCAACTGGTTAAACGGAACACCTTATCCGGTATGCAATCCCACAACATCCGCAGTTCCTGATGCTTATCAGGTTTCTGCCTACCCAACCTTGTATATGGTATGCTCCGACAAAAAGGTGGTGCAGTTATCCACTCCCACAGAAGCGCAATTGCTTGCTATTATGAGCTTAAACTGCCCGGCGCAAACATACGCATTGGATTTGGGTATCGTCGCCCTGGTCAATACTACGGTATGCAACAGCAGTTTCCCGCCCATTGTTTCTGTTAAAAATAATGGCAGCACCTCCATTAACTCCTGTACCTTTTCCTATTCCTTAAATGGAGGTACAAATCAGGTATATACCTGGACAGGTAATCTGGCAGCCGCACAGAGCACCAGTGTAACACTACCCCTTATCACGAGTGTGGGTTCCGGCAATCAAACCTTACAAGTGAGTATTAGCAATATAAATGGAAGCAACGATCAGAATCCTGCCAATAATACGGGAAGCTATCAGGTAAATATTAATATGACAGGGGGGCTCACCTTACCATTTAACGAAGGATTTGCTTCATCTGGTTTTCCTGCTTCCGGCTGGACCATAGCCAATCCCGACAATGGTTTAACCTGGGCACGTTCCGGATCTTTCGGTGGATTCGGGCTTTCCAATTCTTCTGCATATATCAACGCATACAATTACACGACAAAAGGCCAGACAGATGAGCTGATTCTGCCACCATTCAACCTGAGTGGTGCAAACAACCCTGTGTTTACATTCGATTTGGCTTATGGTCTGTTGTTTGGCGCCATGGATGAAGAAAAACTGGAAGTGCTGGCTTCTGCCGATTGCGGAACCACCTGGGTCAGCATTTATGAAAAATCGGGTCAGGTACTTTCAACCGCCAATGCAGGTTTGTTTGAGTTTACTCCCTTAGCAAGTCAGTGGAGAAAAGAAACCATTGCTCTCAGTTCTTACAGCGGACAAAACAAAGTATTTATCAAACTGAGGTTTACCAACAACAATGGCAACAACTTGTACGTAGACAATTTTAACCTGAGTAACTCTTCTGACATTCAGAAACATGAAACAAGCAAAGGTGTGCAGAACGTCTTCCCTATTCCTGCCCACGACCAGGTATTCGCTTCAATTGCAGTTGAAAAAGAAGAAACCCTTTGGGTTCGCTGCTATGATTTAAAGGGTAGTTGTGTGCAAACAGAATTATTTTCATTAAATAAGGGCATTCAGGAAATCAGTTTCGATACGCATGCCTTAGCTGCCGGAGTATATGTCCTGGAATTTGTCGCAAATTCTTTTTTCAACAAGGAAAAACTGATAATTAAATAACCGAATGCCTTTAACTATGAAAGAAGGAACATAAAGCAGTGATGATTTTGTGGTGTGTTGTATGAATACGGCTTTTGATCTTGTTTATGATGACATATACTATTGCCACCGTTATATAAAGATAAGTGTGGCAAACGCTTTAGCCGGATGGTATGCAAGTGGGGCTATCCTGTCCGTGGGTATGTTTGCAGGAACGGTAAATGGTAATATTAATAATGTGCTCTGTATAAACCTGATTAAAAAGTGGTGGAAGATGTCATAAAGATGAGTATGTCTAAACACATACTCCTCCGGGCATCTTCCACACGTATTCATGAAGTTTCACAAATTCGTTCCTGTATTATTTACCAACCAATATCAGTGGTCACCTTATGCTAAAAAATAATCCTGTTCCTATGCAAAACGGCATAAATAAACCCGGTATGGCGCTAAAAAAGAATACCCAAAAGCGCCCTTCCAAAGCAGTTCATTTACTATACAAGAAATCTCGGGTTAAAAAAAGCAGGATAAAGCACCCGTCAATATATCTGGGCATGTTCTTTAAATTAATACAGTAAAACTATGAACAGGTTTAAAAATAAATGGGTAATGATCATGCTGCTTAGTGTGATTAATTTTAGCCTGTTCCCCCAGGCAAGTTGTGTTACCGGTACTTATACCGGAACAGGCTCCACGCTATCCATAACCAGTGTCGGTTTCCAACCGGATGCCGTTATTATTAAATCCAGCTCCAATTCGGGCAAAATGTATATCAAAACAAGCGCAATGGCCTCCACGGCCTCGCGGGCTTTTATCAGCAACTCAGGTATGGTTACAAATGCCATTACTGCACTTGGTAGTACCGGTTTTACCTTAGGTACCAATGCCGAGGTGAATACCAGTGGCACAACGTATTACTTTAGTGCTTTCCGCGTCAGTAGTTCGGTTCGTGTGGGTTCTTATACCGGAAACGGCTCCGACCCCCAAAATATTACTTTCAGCTCTTCCGCTCAGGGCGGCTATGTAATGGTCATTCCAAATGGCAGCGACGGCGGCTATGCTTATTATACGGCAAATGGTACGGGCTGGAATTATTTTTACGATAACGGCACCTCATCCGGAAGTGGTAACTCTGGTACAGGAGCCCCGTCCAATGGATTCAATGCTACTACGGCAGGCAATACCAATGGTGTAACCTATTATTACCTGGCCTGGGTAAATACAACAGGGAAATGTCAAGTGGGCTCATACAGTGGCAACACCAGCGATAATCGCAACATCACCCTTAGTGGTACTACTTTTCAGCCAAATTTTATGGTTATTTCCAATAGTATTGGACAGGTTATGCGTACCGGAAGTTACGGCGCTACCGATGCCACACAGTATTGTACAGCTACTGCAGATGCTGCAAATCTTATACAGGCCTTTAACAGCAATGGATTTCAGGTTGGCAATAATTCATCTACTACCAATGGCAGTGGCTGGACTTTTTGTTACCTGGCTATGGGAGGATTAGATGTAAGTGTATTGCCGGTAGACCTGATCTATTTCAAAGCCAATTGCATCAGGGGTAGCCATATAACAAACCTCTACTGGGCAACCGCCAGCGAGCAAAATAACGATTATTTTATTCTGGAAAGGAGCACAAATGCCATTGATTTTGTGCCTGTTGCCTATATATCCGGATACGGCAATTCAAATGAATTGCGTAACTATTGTTATACCGATACCAGCTCTTTTAATGTTGAAGCAATATACTACCGCTTAATTCAGGTCGATTATAACGGTGAAAAAACGTACTATCCGCTGATTACTCCGGACTGCGAAATTTCAGGTAACCCCTTCGATTTATTCATAGCCCCTTATCCGGTAGAAAATAACATACTGCAATATACCCTGCAATCATCCAAAGCATACAGCATGAAGGCTGATATTTTGGATACCAATGGAAAAATTATCAGAAGTGAAACTGTTCTTCACACAGGTGGAATTCTCAATTATTCTATTCAATTATCCGGATTACATTCCGGTATTTACCTGATCCGCATTCACAATGGCTACAGGCAGGTGTGTAAAAAATTTATTTTACAATGATTCAAATTCAGCTTTCAAACCCAGGCTAAAAACTAACTATCTTCTTCATCGGTTATATCCATTCATCGATTTTTCAAAATATGAATCGAAAAGTTCAGCTTTGTCAAAGCTAAAATATGTACTTTGTACGAATGTTATACCAATGCAACATCTTGCTTGCACGCCAGTTGTTGTAGTGGTTATCCCATTCGGTTGTATCAAGTCGCTTCATTGAGTATTTTTCGCAAATCTAAATCAACCTAAAACACAAATCAACACGGGGTATAGTGGAGGCTTACCCACCGGCCAATTTATCGGAAAAAACTTATTCCGGTTTATGGAACAGACCGAAAATAAAAAACTCTGCTAACAGAGCCTTTAAATAACTATAGAAGAGGGCAGCTTAGAAATAACTTCCTAATACCTGCAATAATTTATGCACCTGACTGTCCCAGAGGAGTTTCGATGATTTAGCATCATCCGGAGTTTCGGCAAAATCAACAACAATCAGTGAAATATCACTCGTAAGATCATCCTTTTCTATTCTGAATTCAAAATAGCTTCCATCGCATTTATCCATCCATTGAAAACGAACCATTTTGTCTTCTACAATTTTAATAAGTTTAGCCTGTTGTTGGGAGCCATCCCATATAAAGGAGTATACTCCGTTGCGAATATTCACATCATCACAGAACCATTCGGATAAGCCGCTGGGTGAAGTAAGAAAATCATACAATATTTGAGCGGAGGCATGCACCACATACTCCAATTCAAATTTTCCAACAGGCTCTTTCTGGCTTTTATCTATATGAACATAAGGAGAAGGCAGGGGCTTTAACACTTCATCCATCTTGGATCCTGATTTAATGATTCGGGTAGTAGCAACCGCTTCCGTTGCCGTTTTTTTAGCCGGAGGAACGACCAAAGGCTTACTATTGGAAACTGGAACAGGAGCCCCAACTTCTACCACTACCGGTTTGGCCTTAGTGTTTTCAGTTTTTTCCTGGTTAACTTTACTCACCGGAACAATAATATCCTTTTTAATACTCGCCTTTTTAGGATCAGTAATTTGATTTTTTTCAACAAATGGCTTTTTTGAAGGAGGGGTTTTAGCAGTAGCAACCTTTTTTACTTTTTGTTCTTTAAGCGTGGTTTTTGCTTTGGCTGACGAGACATTTTTCTTCGCAACTGGTTTTATCTTACTCTTAATCACTATCTTAGCGGTAGTTTTCTTTACCGGAGCTTTAACTATTGATTTGGCTTTTGTTTTTTGCACTGACTTCACTGCTTTTTTAACAGGTATATTAACCCTTTTTGCAGAAGAAACCTTTGTATTTTTCTTACCGGTAGTTTTTGCCGCACTATTCTTTGCTGTAGGTTTGCTGTTTTTATTACTTTTTACCGACGATTTAGCAGATTTCTTCGACATGACTTAAAAACTAAAAGTTGAATTATCGGGCAATTTAGAAAAAAATATTTTGCTGACAATAGTCTTTTTTGAAAATAGGTGAAAAAATGGAGATTTGTATACAAATATTTTATTATTTTTGCGCTCCCCAAGTGATTTTTGGGCAAGAGTAAGGGGAAAAGCTCACTTTTTCTGATTATTAGCCTGCGGTTAGCGGCTATGAAAAAAAGACTGAAGGGAAGCGTTCTTGTATTTACATAAAACATGGCGAGGTAGCTCAGATGGTTAGAGCGCAGGATTCATAACCCTGAGGTCCCGGGTTCAACTCCCGGTCTCGCTACTCAATAAAAGCCCCTGTTTAAGGGGCTTTTTGCGTTTTTAAATTCCGGTCTCATTTTTTTGGGTGTCTGCCCATATTATCCTATCGGTATATATAATACCGTTTGCATTAATATAATGGTCCAATTCCGTTTCACTACATTGCACCATAACATTAATAGCAACGGCATTTACCACTGTAAATATTTTATTTGGATTGGACCAAATAAAATATAACAT
>JACCDG010177343.1_pt1 | contig 12697 bp, 12 predicted proteins | sample 7442471 | NCBI WGS metagenome assembly JACCDG01 (sample SAMN15323444, study PRJNA562643) | freshwater metagenome | isolation source: river surface water | place: USA:Blue River Watershed | collected 2017-08-17 | reverse complement strand
CCCCACCCAAAATTCGTCAAATCCAATTCACCACGATAGACGTAACAACTGAGGAAGTGGACAATCCTCCGCCCGCGGATACCGACTTAGATCGTAAGAACATCTCAACGGAAACTACGGAAGGAGAAGACGGATTGATCATTCCAACGGAGAATACATATACGCCGGTTGATTTGAATACAGCGCCAGCCAAAGTATTTGACTTTGCTGAAGAAAAGGCCACTTATCCTGGCGGAGAAGAAGCCATGTATGCGGAATTGTTGGGTTATATTGTTTATCCTGAAATGGAGAAAACCAACCAAATTGAGGGAACAGTGTACGTAAACTTTGTGGTAGAGGCAGATGGTTCCGTTTCCAATGCAACAGTGTTACGCGGTGTGGATGAAGGTCCCGGCTTTAATAAAGCGGCGTTAACAGCCGTCAATAAATTAAAAAAGAAATTTGTTCCCGCTAAGATGAATGGTAATCCGGTACGTCTGAGAATGACCATCCCAATGCGATTCTCTTTGAAGTAATCTTAAAAGGGGCGAAAGCCCCTTTTTAATTTTGTATTCGTTGCAGCATGTATCTTTGCATCCCATGTTAAAAGGAAAGCTCAATTTTACCAATATTTTGGCCCTCATCACCATCGGAATGATGGTCATGATGTTGGTTTTGGTTATTGCAACACCACTCATGGATGAAGTCGTTTCTGGTTGGTATAGATATGCTTTTGTTGCTGTCGTTATAACTTATACAATAGTGAGGTCAAGGCGTTTGATTAAAAGAATGAATGAATGAAAAAACTTTTTGGAATTCTATTGGCCTTTGCGGTTTTGGGATGCGGAAATTATGATCGCACAAAGGAATCTATTTCAGCAGGTAAATTGAAGTTGGGCGTTGATGTTTCTTATCAATTGATGATGGAATCTCAAATTGAAGTTTTTGAGGAATTTTATGCCAATGCCGACGTACAACCTCAGTATTTACCGGAAACGGAAGTCATCAACTTGTTGCTGAAAGACAGTATTCAAGCAGCTGTAATCAATCGCAGATTGACGGATGAAGAGTTGAAAATGTTTGAATCGAAAAAACGCTTTCCAGAAATGGTGCGTATAGCCGTGGATGGTGTGGCATTTATCATTCACCCTTCTAACAAAGATACTGTGATGACCACAGATCAGGTAAAATCCATCATGAACGGCCAGGTGAAAGACTGGAGTGAATTGAGTGGAAGAAAGGCTGCAATCAATGTGGTGTTGGACAATAAAGCTTCTTGTAATGCTCGCTTTATTCGAGAGGAGTTTTTGCGGAACGCGCCCATTCCAGAAAATTTTTATGCTACAGAGAGCAATGAAGAGGTGATTGCTTATGTGGCAGAGCATCCGGAGGCCATCGGTGTTATCAGCGTATCGTGGATCAGTGATAGAGATGACTCCACGTCCTTATCTTTCTTGAAAAAAATTAAGGTAGTGGGTGTCATAAATGACAACAATCAAAAACAAGCTCAGTATGCGAGAAAGCCTTATCAAGCATATATTTTTGATCAGTCATATCCTTACAGAAGAGATGTATATGCGATTAGAACAGGCTTGAAAGAAACCCTTGGCACAGGCTTTGTTTCTCACCTTGCAGGAGAGAAAGGGCAATTGATCATTCACAAAATGGGAATGGTTGCCGCCAAGGCTCCAGTTAGAACAATTAAAATCAAACAATAAGTGTTATGAATTACAGGATTAAGTTGGGTACGATGATGGCGGTGTTGTTCGCCATGGTTGTGAAAGTTAATGCGCAGACTATCGAATCAGCGGCTTTGTTAAAGCGCAATGAGCAGTTTGAAAAGGCTTCCAGTGAATACGGAAAGTTGATCGGTTTTGGCAATGCAGCCATGGGCAGGCAGGAGCCAGAAGCTGCCATGAAGTTATCTACCATTTACTATCAAACGGGGGATAATTATATGAGATGGGCGTTGTCTGAATCTGAGAATGCTTCCTTGGTGTTGGAGAAAATGGATAGTGCCATGATGATGTTTGAAAAAGGCGCGCGTATTTTGGATGCTAACCCAATGAACCACATTGGAGCGGCCGGTGTTTTGGGATGGAAAAAAGACGTGAATGGGATGGATGCCAAATTGACTTATGCCAATACTCAGGCATTGGATAAGAAGTTGAAGTTGTCCAAAGAATTGACGCAGGAAGCTTTATTGGGAGTGGCCTCTACTTATAGTTCTTATGGAAGAAAAGAGGATTTAGCCAAGGCCAATTTGGCATTGAATGAGGTGTTGAAACGCAATCCGAAGAATCGTGATTTGTTTGTAGTTTGGGGCGATTATGAGGATGCTGCACGTAAGTATGCTACAGGAATTGAAGCCAGTAATTTGAGTAAGGCCATTGAGCAGTATAATAAAGCCATGACCATTGATCCCTTGAACGTTACAGCTGTTTTGAAGAAAGGGGTTTTGTACAAGCAAGTAGAGAACTGGGACAAGGCGCTCGAGTTCTATAATGAAGCCATCAAAATAGAACCCAATTTTGCTCCAGCGTACAGAGAAAAAGCAGAGTTATTGAAATCAGCTCAGCGTTTTGCTCAAGCTGTTGAAGCATATGAGGCTTACTTGAAATTGAATAACAGTTGTAGTGCATCACAACGTTATGCTACGTTCTTATTCTTGGCCAAGGATTATTCAAAGGCCATGATGGAATTGGAGCGCACATTGCCCTGTAATCCCAACAATGCGGTCATGTACCGTGTATTGGCCTACACTTGTTTAGAGACAGGGGATTATGCCAAAGGGTTGGTGAATATTGACGATTTCTTCTCAAAGGTTCAGGACACAAAGTACATTACAGGAGCAGACTATGGTGTGAAGGGAAAACTATTGAATGCGTTGGGACAAGATAGTTTGGGTATCGCCATGATAGCCAAAGGAATGGAGGTAGATACGGCTTACAAGTCAGGATATGACGAAATCATAGAGTTGTACAAGAAAGTAAAGAAGTTTGATAAAGTAGCTATGTGGTCTGAGAAAAAGATAAAGCGTTTGGGTGGAAAACCATTGGATTATTTCAATTGGGCTCAAAACCTTTATTTGTCTAAGAATTATATGAGAGCCGATTCTGTTTTTGCTACGATTGAAGAACAATATTTTGAAGCTACTTTGATGAGAGCCAAGGCCAACAACAGAATGGAAGTGGCTGAGGATTTCAAAGGTTTGGGAAAACCCCACTTTGAAAAATACATTACCAGAATTGCTGAGGCTGAGGTAAACATACCTGGCACCATTGAGAAGAGTAAGAAAGGGTTGGCAGAGGCTTACGACTATCTTGGTGTGTACTATGCCCGTAACAATGACGATGGGTGTGCCAAGGCAGCTTGGTCTATTGTTTTGACTTTAGATGGCGCCCATAAGAGGGCCAATGAGATGTTGGCGGAGAAAGAGATGCAGGCCGCGGATGCCACAGTTTGTGCCGTATTGCCTTCTTTGACCGCACCTAAGAAAGAGGAGGCTGCTCCACAAGAGGCTCCAAAAGAATAATCGTATCTTTGACTTGTAAAAAGGCTGCCGCAAGGCGGCCTTTTTTGTTAAAAGAACTGTACATTTTCATTTCTGTTTTATTTTCCTTCTATGAAGCTGAAATACATAATGAAGTTGATGTTCTTATTGACTATTGGTACTATAAATGCCCAAGAAAATTGCATTTCTTATCAAGCGGTTGTGAGAGCCTTGAATGGTGCCGTTGTATCAGATACCAATCTTTATTTGAGAATAAATCTTGAAATTCAATCGACAGGAGAGTTGGTTTTTCAAGAGGTACATAATGTAAGTACTGATGCTAGCGGGTGGTTCAAGATGAACATTGGTTGTGGCACTTCCACCTTTGGTAGTTTTGGTAATATTAATTGGGGAGGGGATGCGCTTCAGGTTAGTCTTTTTAGACAACAGCAAGTTGATTGGGAGTTAATAGCCACACAGGCTTTGATGAGTGTTCCATATGCTTTGCAAGCAAGGTCGACGCAACTTAGGGTCAGTATTACTGGGGATTCATTGTGGATTGGAAATCAATATACCATTGTTCCCGGGGTGAGTGCAGCCAATGTCCCAGATAATTTGGTTTTTGATATTGACGGCAATGCATACGAGATAGTCACTGTGGATGGCCAGGAATGGATGAAAACAAATTTGAAATGTTCCCATTACAAAAATGGTGACATAATTCCTTCAGCATTAACAGATCTTGATTGGGGATCAACGCTGTCTGGAGCGAGTGCCGTATATAATAATGACCCTACAAAAGAGTTTACTTATGGTAAGTTGTACAATTGGTATGCTGTAACCGATTCAAGGGGATTGTGTCCAACAGGTTGGCATGTTCCGTCCGATGCGGAATGGACGAGTTTGATTCTTTTTTTGGATCCTGCTACCAATACTACTTGTTCGGGTTGTTTTCAAAGTACAATTGCCGGGGGGGCATTGAAATATACTGGTAATTGGAATATTCCCAATACTGGCGCATCAAATGCCAGTGGATTGGGATTTTTGGGCGGAGGAGACAAGTTGTCCACAGGAGGTTACCTCAATTTGGACAATCAAGGTTATTATTGGTCAAGCACAGCTTCTGGTTTAAACAACGCATGGTATCGTCGTTTAAGCTATAACAGCACCAATGTAGCGCGATTAAATGATACCAAGTCAGATGGATTTAGTGTCCGCTGCGTAAAGGACTAAAAAAAAGCGTCCACAAAGGACGCTTTTCAATATTGAAAACTCTTTTTATTCAGCTAGAACAACCACCTTATTGTTCAGAACCTCAACAGTTCCGCCATTCACTTCAAACTTCGTTTCCTTACCTGCGGCGTCTTGCACGCGAAGCGTTCCTTTTTTAAGACTGGAAATAAGTGGAGCATGGTTATTCATGACGCCCAAGCTACCATCGCTTCCAGGCAAGAACACATAGGTGGCTTCACCTTGAAAAAGTGTAGTGTCAGGGGTGATGATTTCTATTTGCATGACGATTAAGCTTTGCTTGATTCAGCCAACATTTTCTTACCCGCCTCGATGGCTTCTTCAATGGTTCCTTTCAAGTTGAAGGCAGCCTCAGGATATTCATCGCAAGCGCCGTCCATAATCATATTGAAACCTTTGATGGTTTCTTCAATTGGTACCAATACCCCTGGGATACCGGTGAATTGCTCCGCAACGTGGAAAGGCTGTGATAAGAAACGCTGCACTTTACGAGCGCGGTATACAGACAATTTATCCTCTTCAGACAACTCATCCATACCCAAGATGGCAATGATATCTTGCAATTCTTTGTAGCGCTGAAGGATACCTTTTACGCGTTGAGCGCAAGTGTAGTGCTCATCTCCTACGATTTGAGGAGTCAAAATGCGAGAAGTAGAGTCCAAAGGATCCACAGCTGGGTAGATACCCAACTCAGCGATTTTTCTACTCAATACGGTTGTTGCATCCAAGTGAGCAAAGGTTGTTGCAGGAGCTGGATCCGTCAAGTCATCGGCAGGAACGTATACCGCCTGAACAGAAGTGATAGAACCACGCTTGGTAGAGGAAATACGCTCTTGCATGGCTCCCATTTCAGTAGCCAAAGTAGGCTGATAACCTACCGCTGATGGCATACGGCCCAACAAGGCAGATACTTCAGAACCAGCTTGGGTAAAGCGGAAGATGTTATCAATGAAGAAAAGGATATCACGACCACCAGACTTCTCATCCCCATCACGGAAATATTCAGCGACAGTCAAACCGGACAAAGCAACGCGAGCACGAGCTCCGGGCGGCTCATTCATTTGACCAAACACCAAGGTAGCTTGGCTTTTGGCCAATTCTTCCTTGTCTACTTTGGAAACATCCCAGTCTCCTTGTTCCATTCCATGAACAAACTCTTTACCGTATTTGATAACGCCAGACTCAATCATCTCGCGTAATAAGTCATTTCCTTCACGGGTTCTTTCACCAACACCAGCAAATACGGACAAACCTTCGTAAGCTTTAGCAATGTTGTTGATCAACTCCATGATCAATACTGTTTTACCTACTCCAGCACCACCGAACAATCCAATTTTTCCTCCTTTGGAATAAGGCTCGATCAAGTCGATAACCTTGATACCAGTGAAAAGAATTTCAGCGGAAGTAGTAAGATCCTCATAACGAGGAGCGCTGCGATGGATAGGATATCCACCTTCTTTGTTTACTGCGCTGATACCATCGATGGCAGTACCAACAACGTTAAACAAACGACCTTTGATTTGGTCTCCCGTTGGCATTGTGATGGCTTGACCCATCGCAATGACTTCGGCACCACGCTGAATACCTTCTGTGGCATCCATTGCGATAGCGCGAACCGTGTCCTCACCAATGTGGCGTTGACACTCTAAAATCAAATCTGTACCATCAGGGCGTTTGGCCACCATGGCATCCAAAATATTAGGAAGCTTTTGACCTGCAGGAAAGGTAACATCCACTACTGGACCGATTACCTGCGCTACTTTACCGTTGTTTTGCGACATAATTAGGCGTAAAAAATTTGGTTGCAAATGTAAGCATCGCCCTTGTTTAAAGAAAGATAAAAATCAGAATTTTCAAGATTTATTTGCTGAAAACCACCTTTTACGCGGCACAAGGCTTCAATATTGGTGGAATTGCTCTAAAATTGCAGCGCGAAATAAATTGAATTTATTTGCGTTTTGTCGTGCCTGCATAAATGAATAAAATGGAAAACAACCAACAACCAGAGTCGTCAGAAAATTTGATTTTATTGATTTTACAGAACAGAAAACCGCTAATGTTGGTAGGTTTTGTTGCTGCTATTTTGTCTGCGATTGTGTCATTTATGATTCAAGAGAAGTACAAAAGCACCGTGGTGTTATTTGCTACTCAGCAACATTCTTTCGGAGAGCAAATGTTAGAAGAACAAAAGAAAGAGGACGTTTTGGCCTACGGAGAGGAAGAAGATGCGGAGCGGTTGATGCAGGTTATCAATTCGGATCAAATTAAAACCAAGGTGATTGATCGTTTTGATCTTTGGACGGTCTATGAAATTCCCAAAACGGATCCGGGGGCCAATACATTGATTGGTAAAGAATACAACAGAAATGTTAGTGCAAGCTTGACGAAATTTGGCGGTATTGAGATTGAAGTGTATGATGCCGATCCCAAGCGGGCCATGAACATGGCCAACGCCATAGCGGAATACACGGACTCGGTGAGCAATAGAATGAGAAGTGATAGAGCGAGAGATGCCTTTAATTACGCTGAGGCTACCTTGCGTTTTCAGGAGGATCAGTTGAAGGCAATGGAAGACAGCATGTCTTCTCTAAGGAAAGTAGGAGTTTATGATTACAAAGATCAGATTGAGGCATTGATGAAAGATTACAGCGCCTCAATCTCTAAAGGTCATCCTGATAGGGCAAAGGAAATTAAAGCGGAGATGGATCGGTTGTCCAGATACGGAACAGCCTTTAACAAATTGGATTTGGATATAGAGGCCGCCCATGAAAAGTTGGATATCCTAAGAAAGCGTCATGAGTTGATGAAGATTGATATTGAGTCAGATTTGCCGTCTAAATTTATTTTGGATAGTGCAGCAGAGGCTGATAAAAAGTCTTATCCGATACGCTGGTTGATTGTAGCCGTTTCCACAATTTCTGCTTTGATTTTTGGCGTATTTGTTATTTTGGTTTTGAATTATTGGAGAAGCATCAAAGCGCAAGGAAAGATTTAGTTCATGCCGGGGGGTGCAATACAGCAGAAAGTTATCGCTTGGGGCTTATTGTATGCCCTGTGTTTATTTGTTTCATTTTATTTTGAGTTCTTTTTTTTAACGCTCATTCCGTTGTTGGGAATGGTTGTGATCATGACCATATTTAGGATGCATTGGACATTTTATCTGATTGCATTTGTAACGCCACTGAGTATTGATTTGTCTGAATTGGACATGGATGGAATTGGATTGATTATTCCTACTGAATTGCTTTTGATGGGTTTGTTTTTATTGTCATTGTGGCAATTTGCTTGGGGAAGAAAATTGTATTTTAAACATCCTTTGCTTTGGTGGATAGCCATTTACTTTTCTTGGATGTTGATTACTTCAATGACGAGTGAAGACCCTTTGGTCTCTTTTAAGTACGTTATTGCCAGGGCTTGGTTTATTGTTCCTTGTTTTTTGTTATTGGTGCCCCTTTTTGAGAAATTTGTTGTTCCTGAAAAATTGTATCGGTTGTATTTTATGACTTTGTTAGTAGCCATAGTTTACACCATCATCAGACATTCCATGCATGGTTTTGACAAGGATTCGGCTCATTGGGTTATGGAGCCTTTGTTTAAGGACCATACCGTTTATGGCGCAGCTTTGGCTTTGGTTTTTCCCTTTGTCGTTTTGCAATTGTTTTCAAGGAAACACAATCCTTTGCTTCGTTTTTTCTATCTATTTGGTAGTGTGGTTTTAACAGCGGGTTTGATTTTGTCATATACTAGGGCCGCTTGGCTATCCGTTATTTTTGCTGCCGGGATTGGGCTTTTAATGATTTTTAAAATACCTTTTAAGTGGGTTTTGTTGGTGGGGTTAATCATTGGAGGAACAACAACGGTGTATTGGGATGATATTCAAATTTCATTGAATCGAAACAAAAAGGAAAGTTCTGATAAAATGGATGAGCACATTAAGTCCATTTCCAATGTCTCATCTGACGCTTCCAATTTGGAGCGTTTGAACCGTTGGAATTGCGCCATTGCGATGTTCAATGAACGGCCTGTTGTAGGTTGGGGACCAGGAATGTACCAATTTGTATACGCACCTTTTCAGCGTGCACAGGATAAAACTATTATTAGCACCAATAGAGGTGATGGGGGCAATGCACACTCTGAGTTTTTGGGGCCGTTGTCAGAACAAGGATTATTGGGGATGTTGATTTATATCGCTTTTGTGTTGATGGTAATGTTTATGGGATTTAGGGTCTATGCTTCTGTTCAGGAATATGAAGAAAAACTGGTGGTGATGGGTTTATTTTTAGGTTTGGTGACCTATTTCGCGCACGGATTCCTCAACAACTTTTTGGATTCAGATAAAATAGCTGTCCCATTTTGGATGGCTATTTCTTATCTGGTTCATAAGGAGTGGGTCATTAAAAAAGGTATTGCTTAAGCAATTCTGTTGTGTCGAGCGTGAAAGGTTTGGTGAGAAATTTTACAATGCGTTGATAGCTTTTGGCTTTGTCAATATCAGCAGGATCTACTGAAGAAGATAATATCATTCCCAAATATTGATTATCCGTTTCAGGCATCTGTTCATTGAGGGCTTCAATGAATTCCCATCCGTTCATTTCAGGCATGTTGATATCAATGAGAAGTAATGGATTCAATTCTGGTTGATTATTCCTAAGCGCTACAATGTCTTTTAATGCAATTTCTGGATTGTTGTAAATGACGCATTGTTTTTCGGGGATTCCCTTTTTTATGGAAAGGGCCGCTATCTTACTGCTTATGGGGTCGTCGTCAATAATGATAATCATATGGATTACATTTTTGGGAGTTGGATGTGGATGGAAAGACCCTCATTTTCTTTCCCCTCAGCGTAAACACTTCCTCCCATGAATTCAATTTGTTGTTTGGTGATGAATAAACCAAGTCCTTTGCCTTCAATCTCTTTGTGAAACCTAGAATAAAGACCAAATATTTTATCATCGTTTTTGGTTGTATTTATTCCTCTTCCATTGTCTTTGAAAACAATATGCACATTATGCACGTCGGTAAAAGTTGAAATTTCTATTTCTAATGGTTTGTTTGGCTGTCTGTACTTCAGCGCATTACCCATGAGGTTATAAAAAATGGAATTGAGATAGGCGGGGAAACCGAAGGCGAATTCGGCCATGCAATTCAATTGGATGCTTGGATTAACCTCTTTGATGGGCGCGGATAACAGTTCAAGGTTGTTTTGAATGATGTCCTTGAAATTGATTTTGGATTTTGCCTCATTGATTTCAATGTTGTGGCTTAAAGCACCATTTAAATCTTTGATAATACCGTCTACCCCAGTGGCCAAATGAGACAATTCACTTTGTAGTTGTTGGTATTCAGCCTCTTCTTTTGGCAAATGTTCTAATAGGCTAAGAATACCTAAAATATTGGCAATTGGCGCACGGAGGTTGTGTGAAATGATTTTATTGAATTGCGAGAGCGCTTGATTGCGTTTGGTCAACTCCAATATGAGATGCCCTTTTTCTTTCTCTAAATTTCTAATGTCGGTGATGTCCAAGAAGACGCCCGGGATAATGCCCGACTTGTCAAAGTCAATGTATTTTTTATCTGCAATTCTCCATAGGACATCTCTTTGGTGTCCGTTGAGAATAATCCGAATGTAACCGGGTTCAGCGATATCCTTTTCCAGAAACAGTTGCCAATTGTCTCTAAAGGTTTGCGCATCAGCAGGGTGAAGATTTTTTTCGAATTCTTCAAAGTTTAGACCAGGTTCTTTGTTTGCTTTTACCATCATTTCCTCCACTTTTGAGTGGAAGTGGAGTTTGCCTGTATTGATGTGATACTCCCATGAGCCCATTTGAGCAATCTTTTGAGCAATGCGCAATTGTGCATTAACGCGTTGCATTTTTTCCATGGTGTGGACGCTGTCAATTTTAAAAGCACACAAGGAGGCTATGGTAGAAAGAATTTCGAGATGTCTTTTGGTATAAAAATTTTTTTCCGGATGTTCGCTATCAATTACACCAATTAGTTTTTCTCCGAGAATGATCGGTACGGCTATCTCAGAAAGCCGTGAGGCGTCATCAATGATGTAACGTGGATCTGAAGATGTATCATTGATGATTTCTGCTTTCCTATTCATTGCTACGTGGCCAACAATGCCTTCGCCCAGATTTAATTTAATGGGGTTGTTGATTTCTTGAAAGGAGATGGTTTTGTTTTCTAGTGCAGCGGATTGAAAGAGGGCATTGGCATTTTCATGGTATAAGTAAATCACACAGTCAGAGAACCCCAATTGCCTGATGCAATTGTGAACAATCTGCCACAAAACATCTTTTATTGTGTTTTGAGACAAAACGGATCCAACAATGAATTGAATGGTTTCTTGGATTTCTTTGGCTTCCAAGATTTGTTTTTCCAGTTGTTGTATTTTTTCTTCTGAACTCATTGAATGACAATATGCAGCAAAGCAATATCATCAATAAATTTCATTTTTCCTATAAATTGATGCACGCTGTCCATCAAAGAATCATTGGAGAAGCCTTTTTGATATCTTTCAAAGGCTTGTTGAATCCCATTTTCACCAAAAGGGATAAGCATTTCATTTTCCACTTCCACCAATCCATCTGTATACAGCAATAATTGGCTATCGACTGGAATTTCGATAAGCTGATTTTTTAATGGGTAATATTCATCAACGATGCCCAAAGCAGGATAAGTAGCATTTAACCATTGTGAATATAGATCATTGTATAAAAAAGGAGGATTGTGTCCACAGTTGATATAGGAAAACGCTCTATTTATTTCATTGTAATGACCAATGAAGAAAGTGACAAATTTTTCGCCTTGCGCCGATTCAAGTACTTTTCTATTGAGGGAAGAAATGATTTTTTCTAAGTCATTTCCGTACATTTCAATGAGACTTCTGAGTTGTGCTTGAAGACCAGCCATTAGGAAGGCAGCACTCACTCCTTTGCCCGAAACATCAGCCATGCAGCAAATCCACTCATGGTTGTTGATGGGGATAAAATCATAGTAATCGCCGCCCACTTGGCCATGGGATTTGTAATAGGCATTGACCGTTAACGTCTCCGTATTGGGAAGTTTTTTAGGAAGGAGCATTCCTTGCATTTCTGCGGCCAACTCCAATTCTCTTTTTACCGCAGCTTGCGCGATGCTTTCGGCAACGAGTTTTTTGTTTTGAATGGCAACAATCAAGACACTGGTGAGTGTTTGAACAAAGCGCATATGTTTAATGGAAGGGCTGAGGCTTATTTCTTCTTCGTTGTTGTCTCCAAGAACAACAAATGAAATGGCAACACCTTCTTTTTCAATGGGAACAATGACCACTTGTGTACCATTGTCTTCAATGGTTTCAATTTTGGGTTTGTGTTTTTTGGCATTTTCTAAAATGTGCGTGTGCCAAATGGAAGGTTCATTAAAACCATGAACCATCAAGGTAGTAATTTCATTATCCTGAGTAGCAACCAAAAGGGTTTTCCCAATTTGTAATTGTTCAATTAGGATGGATTGATAAAGAGCCAAAAGGTCATCAATGTGCGCATTGGCATTGATGGCTTTTGTGATTTCAAGTAGCGATTGTAACTTGAAGTCACGCTGTTTTATTTTGTCTTTTAACCCCTGTTGCATGAATAATGTAGGGGGCTAAGATGCAAAAAAAAAGGCCGTCATTTGACGGCCAGTTCATTATTTTTTCACACGGTCATGGTATTGACCGGTTGATGTATCTACTCGGATTAAATCGCCTTCATTGATGAATAAAGGCACTCTAACTTCCACCCCTACATCCAAAGTAGCAGGCTTCATTGCGTTAGTGGCGGTATCTCCTTTGATTCCTGGTTCAGTGTAGGTGATGGCATACTCTACCAAAGTAGGCAGGTCACATGACATGGGTTGGTCATCTTCTGCGTTGAACATCACGATACACTTCATCCCTTCTTTTAAAAATCCAGGCGCATTGATCATGGCTTCAGGAATGGTGATTTG
>JACCDG011520395.1_pt1 | contig 12707 bp, 23 predicted proteins | sample 7442471 | NCBI WGS metagenome assembly JACCDG01 (sample SAMN15323444, study PRJNA562643) | freshwater metagenome | isolation source: river surface water | place: USA:Blue River Watershed | collected 2017-08-17 | reverse complement strand
GGTTACTCATCATATCCTAAGATGGAGTGTGACTCAGTAAAAGGAGACACCCTCTACAAAGATGGTGATATGATAATCAACAAGAACATCATAAACGTATCATTCAGATGACACCAAAAGAAAAAGCTGAGGAGTTGTTCAGAACCATGTATCAAGTAAGATCAAATGCTGGGAGTGATATAACTAAATTTTTTGCTAAACAATCTGCATTGATAGCTGTAAAAGAAATAATAAAAAGCCGGAAAGATGATCCTAATTTTGATGATACATTATATTCAACAGGTTCAGAATATTATACCCCACATCCTATGTATTTAACTTATTGGAATTTGGTAAAGGAGGAAATTGAAAAATTATGAAAGGAAGATTACAAAAATCAAACAAAGGTTGGGTGGTGTTATACACAAAGTGTCATCCGGCAATTATGGTTAAAGAATTTAATTCATCTCTTCCATTACATCCTGATCCTATACCACAATATTTAATTGGAGAAGTAATAGATAATGGATTTGCAAAAGTGGAATTTGAGATAGTAAAAAATTATATAGATGAGCATACTAATCAAATTCAATCTTATGCCAAACTAATCAATGACACCATTGAATCGAGAGAAAATTTTCATACAGAAGATATTAACCAAACAGCATCAAAGGACGACAAAGAAAGAATAATCTGTGCAGCTATTTGGTATAAAGAATTACCAACACAAAGATTACTACCAAAAAACATTGATAGGGGTATAGTGATTTGTGGTCATAGACATGGGCAATGCATTGATATTATGAAAACCTTGGGTGAGTTAAGAACTGTTACATTTTCACCAGATGGTGTTGGTGAGCATGAGCAAGGTTTTTTAACTAACACAAATAAATTTGTAGATAGACTTGAAGCTGCTGAGATTGCAGTAAAATCCGGTCAGGTTTACAGAAGTTTTTTACATAATCCTAGAGTAGGATTGTTCAGCGAAGATCTTTATTAAAAATAAAAATTTTGAAGTTTAATTTTTTTAAATTATTTTTAAAAAAAAACAAAAAAATGAACAAGTATCTTAAAAAGCAATTAGTTGTAAATGGTTTTGGAAAACTTGCAACTGAACTTGAGAAAATAAGTGAAGAAGATAGTGAAAAAGTTGCATTGGGTGTTCAATTGGTTTTCGAGAACTGGGATTGTGCTCCAAACGGAGGAATTATTTTTGATATAATTGATTACTTAAATAATAAATCAATTAATAATAAAGAAAAGTTAGAATGGAAGGAGAAATAATCAAGAAAGATGATGAATGGTTTGTGAAGTTTGAAGATTATACTGGCTGGGGTTTAACCATTGTATATCAGAAAGAATTGCCATTACATCCTGATAATTTGGCTACAATAAAAAAATATGAAAAAGTACACGATAAAATTGGAGATTGGATTTTATCAAATTCAAATGTACAATTTGAGATAGTAGAAGTTGAAAATATAAATGATGGAGGGGAAAAAGAAAAAAATAATAAGTTGTATGCAAGAGTTTTAAATTTATGAAAATTTGGCATTTAAGTGATACACACACATTACATAATCAATTATTAATTCCAGATGGGATTGATATGGTCATTCACTCTGGTGATTGTGCAACAATATACGATCCAAAAATCAATAAGCAAGAAGTTATTTTTTTCCTAGAATGGTTTAAAAATTTACCAATAAAGTATAAAATATTTGTTGGTGGTAATCACGATACAAGTATTGAAAAAAGATTAATTACTCCCGGTGATATTTCATCTATGGGAATAATTTACTTAGAAAACAGTTCTACCAACATTGAAGGTTTTAATGTATGGGGTACACCAGTAACTCCTGAATTTGGTGTTGGTTGGGCATGGAACAGAAAGAGAGGAAGTATGGATAAATTATGGAAAACCATTCCTGAAAACACAGATATTGTTATTTCTCATGGACCTCCAAAGGGTATTTTGGATTTAACAATTACTAGAGAAAATAAATTAGATTTATGTGGTTGTTCTGCTATGAAAAAACACATGATAAGAATTAAACCTAAACTATGTTTATTTGGTCATATTCATAATTGCAATGACATCACAAATGCTGGCATCATGCAAATAGTTGGCTGTAGAACTATTTTTTCAAATGCAACTTGTGTAGAAGATGGTAGGTTTGACAAAGGTATAACATCTCATGGAAACATTTTAGAAATATAATTTAGATATGATTGATAAATTAAAAATGAATGAACTGTTGAATAGATTGAATGAGGATTATAACATTCAAGGTATAAAACTTTTTTGTGAGGAGGGAATAAATTGGGCTGGCGAAAATCCAATAGAAGATTTAGCTTCAAAAATAAAAAGAGGTGATTGGGGATTGTGGTTTGCACAAAGAATAAATGTTGATCACAGAGCCCTTACTTTAGCAAAGGGCCATTGTGCAAATACCATTAGAGATTTAGTTCAAGATGAAAGAAGTTTGAAAGCTATTGATATTGCAATTGCTTACGGTGAAGGAAGAGCAACAAAAGAAGAATTGGATTTTGCTGCTAAGGAAGCTTTTGATGCAACTGAAATTGGAACTCCTGATGCTTATGCAGCTTATGCTGCAGTTTCTGATTCAGCAACATCTGAAACTACAACAGTTGCTGCTTATACTTCTTCTATTGCACCAGACATGAGAAGGAATTTAATAGAAACTGCTGAAATATGCAAAGTTCATTTAGGAAATTTAGTTATTGATAAGGTTAATGAATTAATGAAAAATGAATAATTGAAGATAATGGTAAAAATTTATAAAATATTTTATGAAAATGACCCCAATGTGATATATGTAGGACAAACTTCAAGAACCCTGAAGAAGAGACTTTGGGCACATACTTACACAGCTAAAAAAAGATTGGACATAAAAACCATTTTTTACAATTGGATCAGAGAAAACGGTTATGAAAACCTGAAAATTTCCCTCATTTGCGAAGTGGAATATGAAAGGAGTGATGAAGCTGAAATAGAACAGATAAAATGGCACAGAGAAAATGGGTTTGTTCTGAAAAACCAGACAGACGGTGGTAAAGGAGTCAGAAAGGGTTACAAACACACGGAAGAGGTTTGTGAAGCATCAAGTAAAAGAAATATTTTGCGGGGTGTGTTTAAAGGCGAAAAAAATCCTTTTTTTGGCAAAACAGGTAAAAAAAATCACAAGTCAATTGAGGTGCATCAATACGCTTTGTCCGGAGAATACATGAAAACTTTCGAAAGTCAAATGTTAGCGATGAAAGAGTTAAATCTTCCTAATAACCGTCTAATATCTAGGGCTTGTAAAACTGGCGAAATCGCATACGGTTATTTGTGGTCAACTGTCAAATTGGAAAAATTAGATCCAAGGCAATATCGTAGAAAACCAATGGAAGAATCTGATGTGGACAGGTGTTTCCAGTTGTACCAAGAGGGTCACAATTTAAGTGAAATAGAAAAAATAACCGGATTTGGTAGACATCAACTGACACGAAAAATGAAAAAAAAATTCGGCGTTGAAGACAAGCACAAAAAAAAGTTTATGAATGAATCTGATATTGTTGAAGCATATAAGTTATATCAGAATGGAGTAAGTATATTGCAAATTCATAAGATTACCGGTTTCAGTGTTTCGCAGATCATGAAAAAACTGAAAGAAAAATACAGCGACTTGCAATTTGAAAAATACATAATTGAAGAACATGATATTGTTAAGGCTGCTAAAATGTATGAAGAAGGATTAAGTTTCAATCAAATTCACAAAGAATTTCGAAAAAAGATGAAAATTAGCAGGGACAGAATTACAGGAGAAATAAAAAAATACTTAGGAATTGATAAAAAAAAATGAAGAAAGACACATTTGCTCAACAGGAATTGGATATATTATCAAAATTTTATCCAGATTCTAAAATACTTTTATTGAAGGATGAAGTATTAACACTATGTGATAAATTTAGTGATTCCGGACAAAGTGGAGGTTCTGCACCTTTCACTGCCTATTCAATTTATTCTGAAATAAAAGATAGAGTTTTAAGAGAAACTTTAGTTGAGATATTAAAAGATAAAGATTCCTTACACTATGAGTTCGATAAAGAGATAAACGATGTTTGTAACAAAATAAAACATTATAATTTAGAGGAAAGCATAAAAGAAATAAGTGAGCAAATACGTAAACTTTGTTTGTTTGAACCAATTTCTGGTGTAACTGGTATTGATGAAGAATGGGGTGATGTTAGAAATATTGGAGATGGACAACCTTGGTATCAAAATAAAAGATGTTCTGCTTTATTCAAAGATGGAAAGGATGGAAAACCTTATTATATTGATGCCATTATCAAGCGAGACCAAAACGGCACATGTTGGAGTGGTTTAGCGTGGTTAAACGAAGAGGATTATAAGTCTGGTGACAGAAATAGAATGGTAGGTAAGAAGGCATATATAAAATCTTTTCCATTTATTCCAAAGACATTTTATATTGATGTAAAGGATGTTGAAGTAGAGAAAGATGATTGGGAGTCTTTTATTGTTGATCCGTCTCAATTGGATCAAGTTTGGGAATATTACGATAAAAATTAAAAACAAGTATAAAGTAAGAACATAAATGAACAATATAGATAAACAATATCAATCGCTCCTTAAAGATATTCTTGAAAATGGAGTAGAAAAGAAAGACAGAACTGGAACCGGAACTTTATCAGTATTTGGAAGACAGATCCGTCATAATATGACAGAAGGATTTCCTTTGCTCACTACCAAAAAAATGTATTTCAAAGGAGTCGTGACCGAACTTTTGTGGTTCCTTAGAGGTGATACCAACATCAAATATCTTGTTGATAACGATTGTCATATTTGGGATGGTGATGCTTATAAGAACTATGTTAATAAAATTTCACTCCAAAATAAATGGGAAGATGTATTAAGTTCAATGAATGTTAAAACTATTGGACAACAGGGACTATTATCAAAAGAAGAATTCATCAACAAAATCAAAACCGATGATGAGTTTGCTAAGAAGTGGGGTGAGTTGGGTCCGATTTATGGTAAGCAGTGGAGAAGTTGGAAACAATTTATTCCATATAATGTAACAGAAAATAATTGTCAAATTACGACACAAGTTACTGACCAAATCGCAAACCTAATCAACGAACTCAAAACAAATCCAGATTCAAGACGATTAATGGTCAATGCTTGGAATGTAGATGAATTAGATCAAATGGTACTTCCACCATGTCATTATGGATTTCAAGTTTATACGAGAGAGTTGACGGCAAGGGAAAGGGTGGCAGTAGGTAGTAATGGTAGTACAAAGCTTTATGACTCCATAAAAGATCAAAACTATGTAGTCACATCTATCCTAACTATAGATGCTGATAAAGAAATGCATCAAGTATGTGATACAAAAAATATACCACGTAGAGCAATCTCTTTAATGTGGAATCAACGTTCAGTAGATACATTTTTAGGTTTACCATTCAACATTGCTTCTTATGGTTTACTATTAGAAATTATCGCTAAAGAAGTCAATATGGTTCCGGATGAGCTGATTGGGAACTTAGGTGACGTTCATTTGTATTCAAACCACATTGAGCAAGCAAAGGAGCAGATTGGTAGGGAGTTGACATTGGAAGAACGAAAACAAATATTTGATGATAAAGGATATATTTGTGATGTTTGGCCTTTTAATGGTGATTGGGATGGTGAGTATGATGGATTTGGAATTCCTCGTAGAACACGAGAACCGTATGATTTGCCAAAACTAAGAATCGTAGAGGATTACTTAGGCCTGTATGTTTTGGATTTTGACAAAAAGACAGATATGATGAAGCCGTCATTTTTTATACTTGAAAACTATCAATCACATCCGGCAATCAAAGCACCTTTGTCAAATTAAAAAATATAAATTATGGAAAACTACAAAGCAGATTATTATCATCCGGAAACATTTGATAAATCCGAGATTGAGACCAAGATTCCGTCGGACTTGGTTGAACAAGTCAAAAAGACATTAGATAACATTGAGGGATACATTGTTACTCCAACATTGGTTAATCCAGAAGATTTATCTGTGGTTTTTGGAGTAATGAACAATACTAATAGACTGAAATACAAAGTATCAATTACACCAAATGTTTAATTTATGACAAAAAAAATCATCAAAATAGAAGTTCCAAAAGAGCTTTGGGATGCAGATATGTCAATATGGAATTGGAGAAGAGATATTCTTGGTGCATGGATGAAAAGTATCGTAGAAGTTGTAAATCAAATTGAAGATCTTAAAAAATCAAAAAAAACACTTTAGAAAAATGAATAATTTCTCAATTGAAATAAGTGACATTGTAAGTCAAATTTATATTTTACCTTTTATTAAAATAACTCACAATAAACATTTAAATGGTAAGTATGAATTTATTATTGGCTGGTTAAACAAGGAATTGATTATAGGTTTCTAAAAAATTGTTTATTTAATTTTTTTTACCTAATTTTAAATTATAATAATTTTTTTTTATGTAAAATTTATAAAGAAGGATTAATGAATTATGAAAGGTAAAATGAATTATACTGATGGGAAATGGAGTGTGGATTATATTTATTATGAGTTATCTCCTCCTGAATATAATGAAATTTTAATGTCTTTACCATTACACCCAGATGATATAAAGCAAATAGAAGAAGATTCAAAAATATTTGACAATATCGTTTCAAGGATACTATGTTATCCAGAAGTAGAATTCAATATATTAGAAGAATGTCCACATTATAATGGAAAACATTTTAATAAAGATTGTTCATGTAAGACAGGATTATTACAATATGCTAAACTCTTAAATAAATAAAAAAATGAAATTGTGGTTAACCAGACAACGTAACGGGCTATATATGCTAACTGTTAAAGAACCTATTTTTACTAAAGTAGAAGGTCGTGATTTTGAAGATGCCTACATTGTTCCCGGAGAACCAGTTGGTATGCGTAATTTTTGTGATTTAATTTTGGTGGTTTTAAACATTGAAAAGCCTCTTAAAAGAGGTGAAAAGGTTCAAGTAGAGCTTTTTGGCAATATTTTAAATTAAAAAAAAATTATTTAAAATAATTTTATCTTATAGTTTATTTTTATACTTTTGATTATTAAAAAAATAAAGAAATGAAGACAGATACTCTTTATAAATTGATCATAACAACATTAGTAACCTATCTAATCGTATCTATAATTTTTAGTTATGGTTTTCACAGGAAAATAACTTCTTTAGAATTAAAGAATGATAGTTTAAATGTTGAGTTAATCAATTTAAGAGAATCAAATAAAATACTCGAGGATGAACTCCAGTTTAGAGAAGATGAGATAACATACTGGGGAATGAAATATGATTCTGTAAAAACTTATTTAGAACACAATTAGAATATAGAAAATGAATCATAAAAGGTTAGAATTAAATTATCAAAAATATTTGGATTCTTTGGAAGAGAAAGAAAATATTCTTAAAAGAAAAGAATTTTTACAAAAATTAATTGATGATGATAGTTTTAATGCTCGTTTTGGTAAAAATGTCACTAGGTTAATGTGTGTTGATGAAAGACTGAAAATGGCTTATTCTGATGAAGAAGAACGAATGTTGACATTTATGTATATGGGAACCAAGCATACAAAAACATTATTAAATAAATTAAATATTCCAAGAAGAAAAATACAATTAAAAGAGGAGTGTATTTATTTTTTTATATCGAATGAAAAAAGTAATGAATTTTAATTTATATCTTTGAAGTAAATTTTATAGCATGAAAAGTATAATGTTTAAATTAAAATCTAATAGAAGTAATTTATTATCATACGGATTAATTTTTGTTTGGATAGCCATGTGTATGGTTATTTATGTTTTATTTGGTAATTCTTAATTGTTATGGTGATAATAAACGAAATAATAGAAGTTGAGAACAGCTTCAAAGAATTAAGTAAAGATATTTTAAATGATCCAGTTTTATTTAAGAAATGGTTCATTAGATCATATGTCTCTATTTTCAATCATAATCCGGAAATAACATTTGATGATATAAACCAAATAATGATTGGTAAAAACACAGATGCCTTGAAATTAATGGAAGAAATTGCAAGAATTTCTTCATTGGTTTTATTTGGAGAGGATTTATCAATTCATATATTTAGTAAAAGCAGAAATGGAAATTTTTGTCAACTAAGGAGAATAACTGCTTACATAATGTGTAAAAAGTTAAATTATTCCGTATCTTACATTGGAAGATTAATGTCAAAAGATCACGCAACAGTTATTCACCATTGTAAGACTGTTAAAAACTGGTTAGAAGTAGATCGAGTTTTTCAACAAAGATTTAATCAAGTTTTAAAAGAATTAAAAAATAATCAAATTATTTACTGTTGATTATTTTATCTAAATCAATGTCAGAAAAAAAAGATAAAAAACCAGATATAATTGTTTGGGATGAAGAAAGAGGTTACTATGCCAAAGGTCTTTCATACCCATCCGATTTAGGTGCTCCTGTAATTCATGTTGATGATGTTAAAGGATGGAGACAAAGAGAAGTGGTTAATGTAAATCATGTATTTGAATCCAAATTAAATGAGATAAAAGAGGAATATAATAAATTAATTAGTGAATATGATTTAAATCAATTCATATACACTAATGTTGAGTATAGTTTTATTCCTGTAATAGGTCATAAATATCATTTATACAAAAGAGAAAGTGGTTCTTATTTTCTTTCATTGATAGGACCTGAAAGTTGGAAAAAAGAATTTATATTTAGTGTAACACTGAATTCATCCAACAAATGGGTTAAATCATAAAAAAAATTTAATTTGTATAAGCCCGGTTATTTTTTAACCGGGTTTTGTTTTTTATGTTTTTTAATTATATTTTTATTTTATAAAATTTTATTAAATGAAATACACAATTGATTTAAACAAAGTTTCTTTAGATGATATCAATCTGGTCGGTGGCAAAAATGCATCTCTAGGAGAAATGCTACAGAATTTAAAATCATTGGATATTAAAGTACCATATGGTTTTGCGATAAACGTAAAAGGCTATTTTGATTATATTAAACATAATAACTTAGATAAAAAGATAAATGATCTAGTTTCAAATTTAAATGACTCAGATATTATTGAATTGAGAAGAGTTGGATCTCAGGTAAGACAAATAATTAGGAATGGGGAATTTCCGGAAGATTTGAAGAACGAAATAAAAGAGAAATATCTAGAATTATCAAAACAATATGGTCAAGAAATGACAGATGTTGCTGTTAGATCTTCTGCTACTGCAGAAGATTTACCAGATGCATCTTTTGCAGGTCAGCAAGAAACATTTTTAAATGTAAGAGGAATAGAATCTATAATAGAGGCTGTTAGAAATTGTTTTGCATCTTTATTCACAGATAGAGCTATATCTTATAGGAATACATTTGGTTATGATCATTTTAATGTAGGTTTATCAGTCTGTATACAAAAAATGGTGCGTTCAGACTTAGCATCATCTGGTGTAGCATTTTCTTTAGATACAGAAAGTGGATTTAGAGATGTTATTATAATAAATGGCTCTTATGGTTTAGGAGAAATGGTTGTTCAGGGTGCAATATCACCAGATGAATTTATTGTTTTTAAACCATTGCTTGAAAAAGGATTTTCCCCTATAGTTGAGAAAAAACTTGGATTCAAGGATAAAAAGATGATTTATGGAGAAGACCACGGTAAATTAACCAAAACAATTCAAGTTAGCGAGGAACAAAAAAATAATTTTTGCATAAATGATAGACAGGTTTTAGAGATAGCAAAATGGGTAAATTCTATTGAAAAATATTATTCAAAATTAAAAGATAAATGGTGTCCTGTAGATGTAGAATGGGCTATAGATGGTTTAACTGGTGAATTGTATATAGTTCAAGCAAGACCAGAAACAATTCATTCTCAGAAAAAAAATAAAACCCTTGTCGAATACCATATAGATTCAAACAATCAAGAACCTATAATTAAAGGAATAGCTGTTGGTGACGGTGTAGCATCAGGAGAAGCTACAATTATGTTTTCTCTTGATGGAAGAGATGGGTCTTTTGATGCTGCTGATTTTATTGAGGGTTCTGTTCTTGTAACTGATATGACTGATCCTGATTGGGAACCAATAATGAAAAAAGCATCTGCAATTGTTACAAACAAAGGTGGAAGAACTTGTCATGCAGCAATAGTTGCCAGAGAATTAGGATTACCTGCAATAGTTGGTTGTAGAAATGCAACTGATATTTTAAAATCAAATCAAAAAGTAACAGTATCATGTAGTGAAGGTGATACTGGATTTGTTTATGAGGGATTTTTAGATTATGAAAAAATAGAGACTAATTTGGAAGATCTTCCTAAGGTTAAAACACCAATAATGTTGAATGTTGCTTCACCTGATATTGCTTTTAAATTTTCTCATCTACCAAATTCTGGTGTAGGTCTTGCAAGAGAAGAATTTATAATAAACAACTATATTAAAGTTCATCCTCTTGCTCTTTTAAAACACAAAGAAATAGGTGATGAAAAATTATCGGATGAAATTCAAAAAATAATCAAAGGATATGAAGATGAAGAAACTTTTTTTGTAAAAAGACTTTCTTATGGTATTGCTAAAATAGCAACAGCATTCTATCCAAATAAAGTAATTGTTCGTTTATCAGATTTTAAATCTAATGAATATGAAAATTTATTAGGAGGGACTTATTTCGAACCTAAAGAAGAAAATCCAATGATTGGATGGAGAGGAGCTTCAAGGTACTATTCTACTGAATATAAGGAAGCTTTTGGAATGGAGTTAAAAGCTCTGAAGAGAGTTAGGGAAAAAATGGGTTTAACAAATGTTGTAATTATGATTCCATTTTGTAGAACTGTTGAAGAATTATTGAAGGTTTACAAAGTAATGGAATCCTATGGTTTAAAAAGAGGAGATAAGGGTCTAGAGATTTATTTAATGGCTGAATTACCTTCAAATATTTTTATGGCAGAGGAGTTTGCAGAACACATAGATGGTTTTTCCATAGGATCAAACGATTTAACACAATTAACCCTTGGTTTAGATAGAGATTCTGCATTAGTTGCTCATATTTATGATGAGAGAAATTTGGCTGTGAAGAGAGCTATATCTCATTTAATACAAGTTGGTAAAAAAACTGGAACAAAAGTTGGTATTTGTGGTCAAGCACCATCTGACTTTCCAGAATTTGCTAAATTTTTAGTAGATGAAGAAATCGATAGCATATCTGTAACACCGGATTCTTTATTAAAAGTTTTAAAAATATTAAGCAAATAAAATATGAGAGCATTTCTAACAAAAATTTACATCCTTCAAGAAAAAATAAATGAAAATGGATTTAAAAGACACAGGGTTAATCCATATAATCCACTGAGTTATATATTTCTTACTTTGACATTTATAGTCGGATTAGTAATGTATGGAGTAAAAGGTTTATCTGACGAGATGGATTTAAGAGGTAAAAGCAATCCATTTAAGTGGCAATAAAAAAATAATTATATTTAGAAGTATAATTATTTATGATAAATTTATTATCAGTATTAAGATACCCATTTAATTACATTATTACTTTAATAATTGTTTTTATAGCTTTGTTTATAGCAGTTGTAATAACAATGGTATTGTTAATAATAGAAAACATATTTTACGATGAGCGTGATACGGGAAAATTACGAGAAGATAACGACGAATTTTAAATCACAAAAGGAGAATTTACAAAACTCTCTATTGATTGAAATTTATGATCCATCTGATGAACAACAATTCTTTATAAAGGAACTGGAAAGTATAACCAGAAAATTGTTTGAAACTATGGAATCAAAAGATATTGACAGTCAAGGTTTATTTTTAAACAAAAAGAATTTTTTTAGGATATTTTTTACTATTTTTATGTTGTTTTTATAAATAATTTAAAATGTTTGATTACAACACTCATGTAAAACCATTCTCGTCAAATTTCAATTTAATAAAGATAGAGAATGATGATATAAAAAAAATAGATCAATTTATAAAGGAAGTAAGAATTGCCAAAAAATCTGAGAAACATCATGAAGTAGATAATCGTTCTTTATATCAAAGATTTTTTACAGGCACTTTAGGAGAATTGGCTTTAGAAAAATTTTTGGGTATTGAAGGCATTGTTGATTGGACAGTTGGAAACTCAGAAGAATATAGCAGATCTGATTTAAAAGGAATAGGATTAGATATTGGAATAAAAACAGTCAGATATGATAGTTTCCCGATTATATTTAAAAAGAATTTCAAAGATCAAATAATCATGATAAGATGGAAAAGTAATTATGTTTACATATGTGGTCTTGCAAAAAGAAATATTTTAAATAAATATCAATCTGACGAATTAATAAAAGATAGCAAATTAAGAGAAAGGGGTACAAAGACTGGTTTCTACGGTTTTGAACACTTGGTACAATTTAAAGATTTAGATGATCTAAAAAGCATTGGAAAACAAATTTATAAAATATTATGAGAGCTATCATAGCAGTTAATAATTTAGGATTTATCGGTTTAGACGATAAGTTGATTTGGCACAACAAAGAAGACTTAAAACACTTCAAAAATCTTACTTTAAACTCAAGATTGTTAGCTGGTTTTGTAACTTTTAACAGTCTTCCTCCGTTAAAAAACAGACAATTAGTCCAAGACCTAAGGGGTGAAT
>JACCDG010520713.1_pt1 | contig 12711 bp, 4 predicted proteins | sample 7442471 | NCBI WGS metagenome assembly JACCDG01 (sample SAMN15323444, study PRJNA562643) | freshwater metagenome | isolation source: river surface water | place: USA:Blue River Watershed | collected 2017-08-17 | reverse complement strand
CTTGACGATGATACCATTCACACGATTCTAAAAAAATACGGTGTCAAGGACAAGCCGCCAAAACCTGACCTCTTTCGCAAAGCCTGCGTCCACAAATCCTACGTCGACAGACGTGACGTGTGGGCAGCGGAAGCCGCCGATGGTCAAGAACAAGTCTTGGCGGAACGTCCTCCTAATTGTCTGCCTCTTCAAGAGGCTGACAACGAAGAGTGTGAATTTGCAGGTGATAGCTTACTTGGTTGTATCGTCGCCTTATATTTGTATGAGCGATACGCCGGGAAAGGCGAAGGTTTCTTAACACGTCTTCGCACACGCATCGTCAATAATAAAATGCTTGGAACACTGGCTAAAAAGATGGGCTTAGAACCCTGGATTGTGGTCAGCCGCCACGTGGAAGAAGTTTGTGCAGGCGGCCGAGGCAACTTGAGGCTTCTAGGCTCCATGTTGGAAGCCTGGATTCATGCCTTATACAAAAACTTTGAGACCCCTGAGAATCCCGGTCTCGCCTTTACAGTGTGTCAAAAGTTCTTGATTACAGTGATTCAGCGTCACGTGAGTTTCGTGGAACTTATCACAGACGACAATAACTACAAAGACCAACTCCTCAGATACTTCCAAGCCAAATTCCATCAACCCCCACGATACAAAGAAGTGGATGTCGTCGGCCCTCCCCACGACCGCACCTTTACTATGGGCGTGGTCGACCCTCGTGATGAAACCAAAATCCTCGCCAAGTCGACGGCCAGAAACAAGAAAGTAGCCGAACAAGATGCCTCTCGTCTAGCTTTGCAGATGTTGGAAGCAGGCGACGAGTAAATAGGCATTCGTCATAGACCAGCAAATCAAATCAATTCTTTTTGTAGAATGAAGCTTGTGTTAAAGAAGGGCTTGGTGAAAAAGCCTACAGAAGATGAAAAACGTGAATTTGGCGATGGTGGTCATCCTGGGCAAACAGGAGATATCCTCGCCTTGACACGTCAAGCCGATGCTGTAGGTGTCAGCGGAGCAGAAGCAACAACAACCACAACTACAGTTCCTAAACCTCCCTCTAACACCCAAATCCAAGCACAGGAAAGTATACAAAAACCTCTCTTTCCGAAAGCGGTTGCTGCTGAAAAAAAGCGTGTTGTCTTTTCGGAAACCACAACAACAAAAGAGGAAGAAAAGGCCAACGCTGAAGTCGAAACAAAAGGGGATGAGACAATGAAACGAAAACCCAAAGTCTTGAATCCTGCTCGTTATGGTCCTAGTTTAGCTCCCTTGGCCAAAGAAATCTTGGAGGAACAAAGTGAAAATCCCTACAAGGACCAAACCGAAGCTCCTGTCTATCCTTTGGCGTCTCGTCGTGGATTTCAGAAACAGATTCTCAAACTGTATTCATCATTTATTAAGGTTCCTGACAAATCCAAGGAGCTTGACTACGATGTTTGTCGTAAATTGTCTTCCAAACAATCCACGGAAGTCGAAATGTATGAATACCAGAAGTTTGTTCGTGAATATATGCGCCAAGCCAGTCCCTACCGTGGTCTTTTAGTGTATCACGGTCTCGGCTCAGGAAAAACGTGTTCTGCCATAGCTGCAGCGGAAGCCTTGTTCAGTGTCAGCAACAAAAAAATTATAATCATGACACCTTTTTCTCTCCGTGATAACTTTATTCGTGAAATCACATTCTGCGGGTTTCGTCACTTCCGTTTCCAGAATTACTGGGTCAAAATGGATGTCAAACGACCCCCTGTCTATTTTTTTGCGAAAGAGGTTCTCGGTATGCAAACCGATTTCTTAAAGAAGCAGACACATATCTATGTCCCTGATTTTACCAAGGCTCCGAATTATAACGACCTGGATGCCGCTGACCGTAAAAAGGTGGGCGAGCAACTCATGCACCAAATCACATCTCGTATTCGTTTCATTAACTACAATGGTATCTCGTCTGAAAAGTTGAAGCGTATGGCTTGCGCCAAACCCGATAAGAATGGGTATCGTTTATTTGATAACGCGGTGATAATTATCGACGAAGTCCACAACATGGTTCGTCTGATGCAGGGCAGCATTGACCCTTACTTGATTTCGTTGCCCAATCTGCGTCGCAAAGTGCCTCTCGAGCCAATTTCGCCTGGACCTTGGAATCCTGCCCTCTGTGCCAAGCCGTTCGACCCCAAACGCCCTTTGCAGACGAATTACAAACGTGGGTATTTGTTCTTCCGTATGTTGGCTGCGGCTCAGAACTCGAAGATTATCGGTTTGTCAGGAACTCCGTTGATTAACTTCCCTGAGGAACTGGGGATTCTGACGAATTTGTTGGCAGGATACATCCAGTATGCATCCCTCCTTGTAACACCCAATACGCAAACCAATGAAAAAGCTGTGCGTGATTTCTTGACGGCTCACCAATTCGTCGATTTCGTCGATGTTCAGCCCTCAGGTGTGAACTTAGATATCGCGTTTTCGTTGTTGCCCCAAGGCATGACCAAAACCAAGACAGCAGATGGACAATTTGGTGTGCAGAAACTGCCTCCTTCTTCCTCCGAGGGACAAGATGACGACGTCAAATTCCCCAGTTTAGAAGATGTATTTAATGAGCTTGCTGAAGTCTTGCAAAGTCATGAACTCAAAGTCGTGGGTGAACCGAAATTTACTGCGGAACCGATTTTACCCCCCACAGGCCAAGAATTTCGTGATGTCTTCTTGGAAAAGGATGGTTCGACTCTCAAAAACACAAATGTGATGCGCAAACGTATTCAAGGTATTATCAGTTACTATAGAGGTGCGAAAAAGGAGCTGATGCCATCCGTCACAAATACTGTGGTGCGTGTGCCGATGTCTCCTTATTCACAAGGCGAGTATCTGCGTGTGCGTGCGGAAGAATTGGAGGAAACGATGGAACAAAAGAAAAAGACAAAAGGAACAGCCGCGGTAGAAGGTATCCAAGGCCGTGTAAATAACTTGTGGGCATCTATCTATGAAATTACCAAACAGAAGCAAATCAACAGTTATCGTATGTTCAGTCGTCAAGCTTGTAACTTTACATTTCCTGAAGGCATCAGTCGTCCTCGTCCTCGCGATAAAGAAAGTATCCTACAGGAAATTGGCAAGGACAAGGAAATTATTGATAGGGTGCAGGAAGCCAGAGTGAGAGAGGAGGAGGACGAAGAGGAACTCGTGATTCCTGCAGGTCTCACCCTTTTACAACCACGTGCAGAAGGGGAGGAGCAAGAAGGCGAATCCAAACAAGGAGAGGAAGAGGAGGAGGATAACGAGGAAGAGGCTGAACGTCAGGACAATGAAATTGATGACGCTGCAGCGCAAGAATTTGCTGGCGATGATGCCGAACTTCAGAATGAGGTAAATCAAGAGGGTGAGACTATTTTTATCAACGAGTTAGAACCGGCGCCTGAAGCCACGGTTGTGGCTGTTTCTACGACAAAAGAAACAGAAGAAAAGAAGGAAGGTCAAGAAGGTGGGGCATTGGAGCCCCCTAAAAAGAAAACGCTCACCGCTGCCAATATCTACGCCCAACAAAAGGCCAAGTGCCGCGTCAAAGGCCTGTTACCTGGTGAGACCTATCCTGTGGCTCTTCGTCGTGCACGCAACTGTCTCAAGAACTTTAGTGAAGGCAAGCTTCGTCTCTACAAAAAAGAAGTAGGGACAGATTGGCGTCAGAAACTCATCGCAGGGACCGACCCTGACCCTGAACGTTTGATGAAATACAGTCCAAAATTTGCAGCGATTCTTAAGAATATTATAAAGGCTCCAGGAAGCAGCTTGGTCTACAGTCAGTTCTTGGAAATGGAAGGAATTGGTATTTTTACGACTGTCCTTGATATTAACGAATTTGAACCGATTACGATTGAAGTCGGCGAAGGCAATGAATTACGATTCTCAGCCAAAACGGTGGAAAGTCTGAAGAAAGGCACCAAAGTCTATCGCTATTTGACTTTCACAGGAGGTGACGCGGCCATGCCGGCGGGTCCTGCGAAGGAAGGGGAACGTCGTCTGGCCAAAATGATTAGCGAAAAGACGAAGATTCGTAACATGTCCTTGCGTGTGTTTAATGCCCGTTATCGTGAACCTGATGCCGAAAAAGAGGACGACAAAGGCTCGTTCCCTGAGCTTCCCCAGGCTATGTCTGATGTCTTGGTGGAAGCGGGTTTCACAGGTAATTTGCACGGCGAACTCTGTCGTGTTTTCTGTATTACAAGTGCTGGAGCTGAAGGTCTTTCTCTGCGTAATGTTCGCAACGTGCACATCATGGAGCCTTATTGGAATCACGTCCGCACAGACCAAGTGCAAGGTCGTGCCGTTCGTATCTGTTCCCACATGGACCTCGAGTTAGAGGAACGCAACGTAGATGTCTTTACCTACTGCACTGTCTTTGACGATGACTCCCTTTTACACCTGGATGGGCGCGGAACCGCTTACCCGCAAATTGACGGCACGATTCTCAATCACGATGGCTTGAAAGCGGAAGAGGCCGCGAAAGTGGGCTTGCCTGTTCCCACAGGAGCCAAAGAATATGTGATGACGAGTGATGAATACCTACTAAATATCAGCGAACGCAAGCGCGAACTTTTGACGAATATTCAGGATTTGATGAAGTCGAGCGCTGTGGACTGCGAAGTGAATGCCTACGAAAATGAAGAAGAAGGTGTGGGCTGTGTGACTATCAAAGGAACCCAAGACCAATTCGCCTTCCATCCTGTCCTTGCAACCGACATTGCCTTGACTGAAGCGGAATACGGAGCCGCGACAACCACGGCAGCAGCCTATGGGCAGCAGCAGCAACAACAAGAACAAGAACAACAAGTCCGTGCTCCTCTCGAATTAGGAGCGGCGGTATCCTCAGGGCGCATGGTGCCAGCTACGGTTTCGACCGTGCGCCAGATTCGTGCGGCACCGCTCCCTTCCCAAGCCGCAGCCAAACCCAAAGCTAAAGTCGTCAATGAAAAAGGAATTCGTTATATTGCCTATCCTGAAATAGACCGTGGACAAGTCTTGCCAACGAGCTACAAGATTTACAGCATTAACGATGTCAAACTCAAACAACAATTAGGAACCATTTTGGCTGATACGCAAGGCAATCCCGTAGGTGAAATCAGCTTTATTGCTCTCTAACCTGGCAATAAGCTCAAGAAACGCCAACGTCCACTGCCTGGTTCCACTAAAGGGGGGTCAGCCCACAAAGCCCGTGCTTTCGTTGCCTGCAACTGAACATTTAACTCCCAGTCCAGACATTCACGAAAATGTTTCATGGTCTGTTCTAGAATTTCTAGAAACTGACGACGAAATAGCATAGAATCCGTGCAACGAAATGGAAATGGCGTCCCTGGGGAATAGAGTTCTGTTTCAACAAAATACGATGGAGAATGGCCAGGAGGTCGCGTGCCCACACCTTCGCCGAGACTAATATACTCCCAGTCTGGAAGGGCCCGCGCTTTTTCTAGAACTTTCTTCAAGCGTTCGAGAAAGTCCTCACGCAAGACAATATCGGATTCAAATACTAAGACAATTTCCGCGCCACTGCACAAGGCTTGCCAAATCACTTCCTTGAATGTCAGCACTAAACTCACTTCGCCACGCAACAATCCTGCCGATTTGAAACTGAGAGCCATGCGGCTGCTAAATCGTTCTTCAAAGGGGTCATAGTCCGCAAAATACTGTTCCTTGGTCAATTCAGACCCCCAGGGCCCACGCACCCACGTGACTTTTTCTAAAGGGATACCACGACGAGGCAAATGCTCACACAAAAGTTTGTAACGTATCGGTTCATGCTCTGGATGACACATAATAAAAATAGGTGGCAACCAATCCAAATTCATTGTCTATCTGCTTCCCTGATGTAAAGACTTAGGTGGGGTCCATAGAAAGTATGGAATTTGCACTTCCAAAAGACTCACCTCTGTTCACATTTTGCTAACCTCATCCCTTTCGTTATTATCTATGTGATAAAAAAAGAGATTTGTAAATAAATTCAAACCCCTCCCTCTTACACAAATTCATCCGAGTTTCTCGTAAAAATTCCGAATGCTTCGCCTATTCTCTTTGATAAAGTTATCTTATCTTATCATCTACGGACAGCCTGAGCAAACATACGAGCTGCTGCTGCAGAAGATGATATTGACGGTGTCGGTGCGCGAGATACAGTAACGTTTGTCCAACATTCACGAGCTTTTACTCTTTGATTAGGAATTGTCTCACCTGGCAAATTGGCTCTGGGCCAACGACGTTCCCATTCTTGGGTCAACTCTTTTTTGAGTTGTTCATCATTGTCTATAAAATTACGGAATCCGTGAACCCAAGCGACATCACCGATAAAACTTTGGTCCTTGAATGGGCGCAGCCCTGAACTAGTGGTGTAGTTGGCATTCGTGCCACCGAGGGCGATAAGTCCTGAGTGAGACGATTCGACACCCGCATTCTTCAAGAGAAGAGGCCCTAAACTTCTTTTTTGGGCGATTTGCAAATCTGATAAGAACCGGCTACGTTTACTGTTCACACACAGGTCGTCAAAGGTTGCCGCACTCAAATGAAAATCGGATACACCCATATTTCCCCTGTCTTTTAAGTACTGCAAAACAACAAAGTTCCACGTTTGAAGTTGCGCAGGGGCACTAAGTTTACGGTAGCTAGAAGGCGACATGCCAGTCGGCCCGTCGAAACGATTCTCGAATTCAAATACGTAGGACCCGTTTCCATTGTTGCGCAAGTAAATGCCGTGAGAATATCCTGCAAAGTTCGCGTGTTGGAAGATACTCAAACGTTCGCCTGGTGCAGGAGGAGCCGTTGGACGCACGGCTAAGGTAATGGTCTTAAAAGCGGTAAAAGCAAAGAAAGCGCGAGTGTTCCACCAACTATTCGATACGAAGGAGGCATAGGCAAGTTTGCCTGGGACTGTTTCACGATTCCTTGAATCTGTCTGGAATACAACACTATTTGAATTCACACCAAACCCTGATACAGGCTGGTTTCCAAGAAGGGCCGAATACCCATTCCAACGCGTATCAAACAATCCTGTTGATTCACCTTTGTCTTCATTTTGACGACTGCAGACTTCAAATTGCATCCAGGGTGCTAGAGGGGATTGGGTCACGTAGATATCCTTTGTGTTGAGACGATTGGCATTGGGATTGACAAACCCTGTTTTATTGAGATTGGTTTGCAAGATGAATTTTGAACTCTTCGCATCAGAATTATAAAACTTGCTTACAAAGATATTCAATCCCGCAGGATTGACTTGATAGTCTCGGCTTTGAATGGTTTCACTCCCTGCTTTCCAGCTTCCCCAATCGTTGCCGAGGATATCCTTCGTCTCAAAGGGATTTTTGTTATTGGCCAAGACAAATCCTCCATTTTTCTCCACTTTGAAGGATACAGTCCCTGGCTTGTCAGGACGAATCTCAAAGGCTGTCATCATGGCAATACCTGCAGTGGTAGGACTCGTGAAGTCTCCATAAAATCCAGATTGTCCTAGTTCACCTGCACCAGTCCAAGAAGGCATGACAATGTTATTTTGAGCTTCTCCTACAATACGAGCATCAGACCCTAAGACAATTGGGACATTGCCTTTGGGTGTTTTGACAATCGATAGATAAACCGCTTCAACACCACGAGTAAAATCATTCTTTTCTAAATCAATTGTGTTCTTGAATCCTGAACTGGTGCCTATCAATTCGTTTAATGCCGCATCAGCATCCACTTTCGCTGCCCCAATATCTTGAAATCCCTCTCTGCGTTGTTGAATACGCGCTTTCAGTTTGTTGATATGGTCTTGAAGAGCTTTGAATGTCTTTCCTTGCCATTTGGCCAGAGTCGGATATCCTTTTCCTGCACGTGTTCCGCCGCTTTGAAGCCAGAGTTTCTGGGCACATTCAAGACTGTTTGCGTTAATAACAGCAGTAGGACCAAATTCACCACAGAAATTGTACTTTTCAAACTCCCCTCCTTTTACACATAAGTCTTTTGCTGAAAGTTGCAACTTCGGTACTCTTGAGCTCGTATTGTTCATCATATGTTGAAAATCACTCAAAGCCACGTCAATACCCGTGGAGCCATCCTTGATGAGAGCCGGTGTAAGAGAGGGGTTGGCGGTTTGAGTATATGCTTGAAAGGCGCGACTTTGTTTCAGTACAGAATCATAGTCGCCTGTAGTGGGAGCTGCAGACAAGGCAGTAATCAAGCTACCACTGTCTGAGCATCCTGCTGCACGAGCAGCTAAGATTACACAATCGCGTGTTAAAGGGTGTTTGCAGTTGGCCAAGTCGTCGAGAGACTGGGTAGTGAATCCTTCTGCGGAAGGAGGACACTTGGCAATGTTGGTCACGATTTGATTGGCCTCACAACCGAGGGTAGGGTCGTTCGGAAAACGAGCGATAGACATACTGCCTCTCTTTTCAATGGGTATCATGGACCCTGAGGATTTGCAGTAGCCACAGACCTCTTGGTAGCGACCAAGGAGAGCCATATTCTGACATTTGGAAACGGAATTACAGATTTTCTTGGTGATGTTCTTTTCAGCAGTTTGCAATTGGCTTGTTCCCCAAGCCCAGGATACTCCACCTTTCATGGAATCGGCCTCGGTTTTCCCAAACAGGGGTCCATCGGCAGTGCCTAAGGCGGCACGGTTGACTTCAGGAATGAGTCCTGAGGAGGGCTTGTAACGCCATCCACACCCTGAATCAAAATGCGTATTGTTCATCTGCGCTTGTTGGAGACGACGGAGACCTTGCACATCGCTGAACATGCGGCAGGATTCAGCGGAACGATTGGCAACGTCTTGATTCACACGAGTCTCAGATAAAATTTGGCTGCCTGCAGGATTGGCGGCTTGCAACAAGGCAGGAGACACACGACTCATATTGGGAGGATTTGGGTTTCCAATGCTCTGAATTTGGTTCAGTGTCTGAAGTGAATTCTGGGCATTTGTTCTTATGGTTTGCGCCATTCTGTCATGGCCATAGAATCTAAAGTGGTTGGAAACAGAAGTTTTCAATGAGACCATTCGCTGCGGGGTACCAAGGATTGCTCATCCACACCGTGAGAGGGCCTGAATAGCGTGAGGTGGGCTGTGTTGCACGGAACATTTTGGAATTGACCGTCAATGTCACCTCGCGGTCACGACATTCCAAACGGAAGGTGGATTTGCTTCTCAGAGGAATGTTTTCAGAAGAATCAATACCCCAGTTGTGGTCTTTGGTGTCACAAATGCGGACGTGGAATCGAGTGGAATTCGGCCAGAACCAGATTCCTGGAGCACGACCACCCCAGCCATAGTCCCATCCTGTTGCATTGAAGTGCATAAGATTAGCCCAAGCACCCACGAAGCCATTTGGTGTAATGGTGAAAGACAAGATGAAATTGGTGGTCATTTGTATACGGCCCATGTTTCGGTTGCGAAGAGGTGTAAAAGAAGGAGGTAGACTTGTCAAGCAAGAAGATACCTTTTCAACAGTCTTGCCTTCGCTGTTCACGGTGGTAGGCTTGAGAGGTGTATCCGCAATAGGAATGCCATAGCATTTGGTCCAACTTGTTTTGCGTCCTCCTTGACTGTCGTCTTTGTTCAAATCTAAGGACCCTGTGGCTCTGACAAAGGTATCGCTTAGCACCTGTTTCACGGCTTCAATGCCGAGTTTGCCTTTGTATCCATCTCTAGCAGCTTTCAAGAGTTCCGCTTGTCCTTCATCCCTTTCAGGATTCAGAGTTCCTTCAACGCGACAAAAGGTGGGAACATTTCCGTCCTGACTGGCATATCGGCTATCAGCGCCAGGATAGGCTGTGCCCACACGAGAACTCTGGGAACTCTGATTTGTATACAAATAAACGAGACAGGCTTTGTTGGGTACACCGCCGTTCAAATAGGTGTCACAAGGTGTCGAGATATCTTCGCCCGTACAAAGCTTGGTTATGAGAGGGTCTTTACCGATTTTTCCAACTGTTATATCCTTCAAATTCTTCAAGGCCGCACTGATGTCAAAGTTACGTGCTGCAGCAGGAGGAAGATTTCGATACAAATCACCCTCTGTGGAACATCCTGCATCTAACACTGTTTGACGAAGACATTCATCTGACCATGTTCCAGGCCCTTGCCCTTTTGGCTTCAAACAAGGATGGTCAACCAAGATTTCGGCACTTTCGACGGACCCGACAAGTGCAGCCGTGGGACAGTCATAAACAGCGAGTTGGTTCGGCTCGGCAAAGGTCAACGGTAAACTCCCCTCTAACACCATTTTCTCTACTGTTGGCGCCGATGTCAGTTTCTGTAGAGAACGACCCTCCGACAAAAAGAATTTGGACCCGGCTATACGAGGAGTGCTGTTTGTTATAGAATCCTTTTCTATAAATCTTGATAATTCAAGTTTATAAATTTTTGCGTTGGGCAATTTGCTGACCATGGACCCGTACACAAAGGGATTGGTGCCTGAGACATCTGTCATGATGCTAATCTTGACCGCTTGGCGTTCCTTTGCTTTGCCCAACGGTACAGTGACAGCAGTAGCTTCTGTGAGAGGAACAGCAGTGGCCTTGGTTTCACCACCGACCTGCACAGTTACAAGGCCTTTTCCATAAAAGACAAAAGAACGTTCTTCAATTCCTCCTGCAAGAGGGAACCATGTATAGGCATTGTTGTTCAGACACATAGCACATTCTTCACCAATCTTGTGACCCGCTTGGCACTCAAAACGTCTTTTAAAAGCATTGTAGTCTTTGGCTGTGATGGCCAACACGGGTTTGGCCGAATCGGTTTTACTGGCTCCTGCACAGGTTGCCGCATTCACACTCGGGATGACACGAGGGAAGATAAGCTTATTATCAGTTTGAACCTGGAAAGCATCCTTTTTGTCTTGTTCATAGACAAGAACACCTGTGGGTTTACTAAAGTTTTCGCCTGTAATCAAACTTCCCTGGGTCATACACATACCACAATTCGCAGCAAATTTAGCATCCGCAAACGGGTTTTGCTGTTTGCCTGTATCTTTACAGAACTTGACCATGCCGAGTAAACTGTTTTCGTCATCAATACGAGGGTGAATAGGATTTGTAGCTTCTTGGAGCTCAATTGTGCCATCCGCTTCTCTCACAGCGACCGGACTATTGAGTGCAATGTCACTTAATGTGCGAAGTGTATTCGCTTTTTCTACAGAAATACCGATTTCAGCAGCAGGATTGGCTATCGGGTTTGTCCCTGCGGCCAAGGTGTTAAAACGGTCTGAAGCCGCTGTTTCGAAATCTTGAAAACCTTCTCCACTTGTTGCATTCCAAAGGAAGACGACAAGTAACAACAGGAGAATAGTAATTAAAATACGGGTTCTCATTCTGAATCATGCTTACAAATTATCAGGACGTAAGAAGCCAGTGGCATCCATTTCGCGTGTAATCACACGTAGTGTGACTTGGACTTGGTGACTCAAGTTTAAGAGACGTCCTGTGCTTACAGTGGTTCCATTCAAGAAATTTGTCAGTGCTGACGCTAAGGAACCTGGGATACCTGTGTCAGCGATACCGCCAACTGTCTTTGTTAAAGTTGAGCCTGTAGTGGGGTCAGCAAAGATACCACGAACAATAATGAAATTGCAGTAGCCTTGGGCATTCGGACCAATTGTGACTCCTGACCCACCAGTAGGAGCATTTCCATATCCTGTGTCAACTACTAAGAGTCCTGCGTCTTGTTGTAAATAGTTCAACAAATCTGTGGCCTGGACAAGGTTGTTGCCTGTGGGTGCTGTAGACCAAGATATATTTTTAAAGACTACACGCTCCCCTTTTACAACTGTCTGTGTATTGAAATACGTGCTTGTCTTAATTAAATAATAGGCAGCTCCTGTTCCATTTTCGACAGCAGAATCGTAACCATAGGGAAATCCTGTGGATGCTGCGACTTCCTTTGATGAATAAATCTGTGCGATATCCAAGGTATCAGGCACTGTGCTCAACAAAGTGCCGTCAGGGCGTTCGAAGCGGAAGCTGAGTTTCTGCAAAGTCGACAAGGGAGTGGGACTATAGATTTTCTGACACTTCAAGAATTTAGGAATCATGGCGAAATATCCACGGGCAGAACTGTTGCTGGTATCGTAAATCCAGTTGGCATCGTATTGTAAGACACCAAAGGCTGCATTCAAGCTCTGATTGGTTCCATAATTGTTGTTTTCCAACTCAGGCACACGAACTTGGACATAAGGCAAGGAAAGGACATTCATGTTATAGGGGGCTGAATAGGCGAAGGCGCTTCCATTATAGGTTCTTGTTACGAAGGAGTCTAAGCTTTCCCCAGGCATGATGGCCTTGACAAGTTCGACACGCACGATATTGCGGAACTTCACAGTGCTAGTAGGAGATAAACGCAAGCCGACTGGCATATTGGCGGGGTCAAAGGTCACGGTGAAGTTGTAGCGGGTTTCTGAACTATTGCTAATCCAGTCGCGGTCTGCACTATACACGAACAGATTGAGCTCGTTTTCCTTATACGTCATCTTTTCAGGCTCCTTCGGCAATAAGACTTGGGATAAACCACCGCCAATTTCACGGGGTGCGCTAGGCAACGCCGTTGTAGGATTTCCTGCAGCGGCATTTGGCACTTGGCCTTGGCTTCGCTGCAATGTCTGATTCTCGCCCAAAATCAAGGCCCGCATATCAGGAATAGGACGAGGAGGCATGTAGGGTGCAGAGCCGGCGGCAGCACGCGCTTCAAGACGAGCACGTTCTCTGTCTGCAAAGGCAGCT
>JACCDG010674611.1_pt1 | contig 12714 bp, 2 predicted proteins | sample 7442471 | NCBI WGS metagenome assembly JACCDG01 (sample SAMN15323444, study PRJNA562643) | freshwater metagenome | isolation source: river surface water | place: USA:Blue River Watershed | collected 2017-08-17 | reverse complement strand
GACTGAGGCCATGGATGCGATAGAAGCTGCGATGGCTTAAATCATTTAAATGAAGCGCGCACTGAACTGCGCGCTACACCAAATGATGGCGGGGAACGCACACAGCCACGCCCAGAAAAATCGGTTCAAGCCAAAGAACCAAAACACCAAAAAGTGAAACAGCGCCGCCACGGCGCAAAACACAGCGGCCAAGCGCGGGTCAGCTAAGCTGAAGGGAAACAAAATTTCCCACACGATGAAACCCCACGAGCCCAGCATGGCCAGCCACTTGTTGCGCAACGGGTGTGTGGCCGACAACGGCCCGTAAATGGCACCGTTCAAAAAGATGGTCATGGCTGAGCCATTGCGCCATTCACGGCGCAGCAGCTTCACCGCACCCGACATGAAATACGACGTGATGGCTTGAATGGCGATGTACCAAAAACCCGCTTGCCAGCCCAGCCCAACATGGACCAAAGCCCCCACCACTTGCGAGATGAGCAAGCCCGTGAGCACCACCAAGGTCATGAAGTCGCTGCCCCCGTTGAACGCCCCACGCCAACGGATGAGGATGAGCAAGTTCCCCAAAAACAAGAACCCAATCAGCGGCAACGAGGCGCCCTGCACTGCCAACGCAACCGCCGCACAAAGGCGCAACACCAAATGCAGCTGATGTATCTGCGGCTTGAACAGCACATCGAATAAAGCACGCACAGGCGCGTTAGGAATATCAGCCCGTTGCAAGGGCCAAGACCAAAATGCATCGTCTGCGGTGTACTTGCCCATGCGCAAGTATTCCAGCGTTTGAATCGTGAGGCTCCAAGCAAACACCAACTCGGTGGCGCGAATGGCCATCACGGTAGGCGCGTCGACCAAAGCGTGAATCAACGTCTGCATGAACGCAGCACTTAACATGTGGCGGCCTCCACTGGCGAGGTCATCATCACTTGCGTGTCCACAGTTTCAGCGCGGCCATCCAGCACCATGCGCAGTTCAAACTGGCGGTGTGTGAAGTTCACATCACGTGCGCGCAGCACTTGGTCACACAGGCGTTGCATCATCTTGTAGCTGACCAAACCGCGTGGGTCCGCGCCCTCGGGCAAGTCATACAAATCGGCCCAAAAATGGTCCACCATGTTTTGCTGGGCTAGACCCATGTTGGTGTCTGGGTTGTGCACGAGATGGCTCAGTCGGCGCACGCGGCGTGGATAAATTAGCACCCACTCGGACCACTGCAGTTCACCCGATGCCAGCGGCACGCCTGAACGCGCATATAGATGAGGCACATGCCCCACCGCATGAAAAAATTTCCAATTCGGAAAAAACGCGCGCAGCAAAAACAGCCAAGGCCCCTTGATGATGGGAGTCTTGACGACAAGCGTGGCGATGAGCACCAAGAAATACAAAACGAACAAAACTTCGGTCATAAGCGTGAAATTCTAGACACCAAGAAGCGCGTTTTTATTTACCCGGTGGCTTCTCGCTGATGACCATCAACGTCTCCACGCCGCCAATGCCCACTTTCAGTTGCAGCGGGAACGCGCCAGGCGGCACGGTGGTGGCCACAAAAGTTTTGGTGGTGGCCTCGTAACGCAACCACTCGGGCAGTGGCTTGCCATCTGCTTGTGTCACACGCACTTCGGTGTTGGTGGCTGTTGCGGCCGGTACCTGCGACTCAATGGAGAACGAGAAGCTGCGTCCGGGAGCTGCAGCTTCTGACGACACCGCCACTGTGATCAAGCCCGTTTGGTTGCTGGATGCTGGGCGAGTCACAGCCACTGACACAGCGCTGTCACCGTTGGCCGTGCCAGAGGATGCACCATTGGCTGCAGCGTTGCCTGTGCTTGCCGGCGCACTCACTTTGGCGGGCTGCGCCGCTGATGTTTCAGCGCGAACCACCAACGTACCGGCATTCACTGCATTCATCAGTTGTGGGTGGTTGATCATCACGATGCCGCCCTTGTAGAGGATGGAACCCGACCATGCGTTCTTGGGATTGAACAAATCAATCTTGGCATTGCCCGCTTCAAAGTTTGAGTTGCCGCCTACTTTGATGGGGCCGGTTTGCACAATGTCAAAACCGCCGCTGTTGGCATTCACCTTGGCACCAAAAACCGATGTGCCCAAATCGAGTTTGCCGTTGCTCTTGAGATCGGTGTCTCCCACTGTTTTCACTTGACCCAGCGTCAAGGGGCCGCCGCTGGTGAGTTTGAGCGTGCCAGCGGTATCCACCGACACAAGATCGGCAAAGCTGTTGGCGGCGTTGGTCAACGCCACGTTGCCTGTGGCGGTGATCAGGTCTGTCTTGCCACCCACGGTCAGTGGGGCTGTTTGCGTCAAATCACCTTGGTCCACCGTGGCCATCAAATTGCCTGTCACGGTGCTCGCCCCCAAGGTCAAAGCCGAGGTCGAATGCAGATTGACGTTGACTGCATTCACAGCCACGGGCTGTACAAAGGTGTTGGCTTGGGCAAGCACCACATCACCGCGTGTGGCGGTGATGGTGCTGGTGCCCATCACTGTCAGTGGCGCACTTTGTGTGACGTTGCCTGTGGCCGCGGTCACATTCAGGTTGCCGCTAACGGTGCTGTTGCCCAAGATCAAACCATTGCTGCCCACCAGCTGCACGTTGTTCGCCTGCAAACTGACCGCACCACCAAATTGGTTAGGCATATTGGGCAGGGTTACGTTGCCCGTGCCTGCATTCAGCGTGCTGGTGCCTGTGACTTGCAGAGCAGAGTTGGGCGTTGTGCTTTGCACGATGCTGCCGCCGTTGGTTTGCACCGACAAATTACCGCCCACATTGGCAGCACCCAGGTCCACTTGCTGGCCCTGTGTTGTCGCTGTCAAACTGCCCGTCACCGTGGCTTGTCCAAACGACACCGTGCCAGTCGTGCTGCTCATGTTCAAGCTGCCCGTGATGTTGGCCCCGCCTAGGTTCATGTTGTCACGGCTTTGCAAAGTCAAGTCGCCCCCCGTGATGAATGCCGTGCCTAGGTCAATCGAACCTCTGGGTGCGAGCAAGGTCATGGGGCCGGTGTTGGTCACATTGGCCAATTGCAAATTACCGCTGGTCGCCACCGAGGTGGATGTGCCTTGCAATGCCAATGACCCACCAAAGTTATTGAGTGCATTCAACAACGTGATGGTGCCTGTGCCTGCGGTGACCGAGGTGTTACCTGTCACCACAAACTGTCCGGTCTGCGCCATCGCACCGCCACCCGTTTGCACGCTCATGCTGCCAGACACAGTGCTGGCCCCCACAGACACCGCACCGCCATGGCTGTTCACCGTCAAGCTACCGGATGTGCTGATCGTGTTGGTGGTCAATGCACCTTGTGTTTGCAAATTGACTGAGCCACCACTTTGCAACGGTCCTAAGGTCAATGGTGCATCTGTCGTCACCGACACATCGGCCCATGAACCGCTGTTGATTTGATTGAAGGTCAGCAGACCGGTGAAGGTGTTGTTGGCGTTGGTCAGCGCGGCCACTTGGTGTGTGCCTGCATCGGCAGTCAGGGTTGCAGCGCCACCGATGTTCAGACGGGTGTTGGCACGTTGTGACACACCACCCGTTTGCGTGGTCAGCTGCAGCTGACCGCCAAGATCGACATCACCCAAGGTCAATGCCGTGGCTGATTTCAAATTCAGATTGAACACGGGTATCGGAGTCGATGTGGAAGTCGAAGCACCATCGGTGATGCTTCGGAAAGTCAAGGTGTCCGTGGTTGACGTCAACGTAGTGTCATCCCCCAAAATCATCTGATCGCTGTAGGTTTGTAAACCAGTTGTCGTCACGCCACCGCCGTTGATCTTGGCAATTGCGTCAACGATCAAGCTTTGCCCATCCACAGGGCGATCAAACGTAACTGATGTAGCACTCAAAGTGACCACTGGGCTGGTCAAGGACACGCGCTCGCCATAGTGCTGCGTGCCTGAGGTCTTGATGCTGGCTGTGTTGATGTTCACTTGGTTAGTTGAAGTCCCGCCACCGTCTGTCTCTAACCAACCAATGTCTACATCGCCCTTGAAGGTGGTAGCGCCTAGGTTGTTGACCGTCAAGCCCAAGCTTTGTGCAGCGGCTGTGATCGTCCGGTCAAAGTTCACACCCAAGGCGTTGATGGTCGTTGTGTCACCCAACACCACGGCATTTTGATAGTCTTGTGCGCCTGTTGTGGTCACTTCACCACCATTGATATGCACCGTGCCATACGTGCCACCGTTGTCCTTGATCGTCAAGCTAGCCAAGGCCGTGCCCTGTCCCACTTCTTTGGTGAACGTCGTCACGCCTGAGTCTTCAATCGTCAAGGCTTGTGGGCCATCGAGGGTGTCAGCAAACGTCACACCTGCACCGGTCAAAGTCACAGGTACCGCGCTGATCAACGACACACGCTCGCCATAGCGCTGCGTGCCAGTGGTCTTGATGCTGGCTGTGTTGATGTTCACTTGGTTAGTTGAAGTCCCGCCACCGTCTGTCTCTAACCAACCAATGTCTACATCACCGTTGAAGGTGGTAGCGCTTAGGTTGTTGACCGTCAAGCCCAAGCTTTGTGCAGCGGCTGTGATCGTGCGGTCAAAGTTCACGCCCAAGGCGTTGATGGTCGTTGTCTCACCCAGCACCACAGCGTTGCCGTAACTTTGTGCGCCTGCTGTGCTTACTTCACCACCGTTGATGTAAACGTTACCGCCACCACTGATCGTCAAAGTACTCAAGGGATCCACTTGTCCCACTGCTTTTTGGAATGTCAAATGTCCACCGTTCACGACATTCAGCGAATAGTGCTGGTTGGCTTCTGAATCCAAAGCGCCATTAAAAATTACGTCACCCGAGCCACTGTCAATCGCAACTGCGTTTCCAAGTGTGATGTCGGCAGTTGACGATCCAAACGCCATGTCTGTATGGCTGGATTTAAAACGTCCTGCCAACATCACTGAATTGGGTGATGTGGCTTTCACACCATTCACGAATTCAAAATTCACATCTGTGGGCGTGGCGCTCAATGCACGGGTTGCATCGCCTAATTGCAAACCACCCGTATTTAAGAAATCAACTGCATGGGTGAATTTGTTTGACGCACCTTTGAAAACCAAGTTGTAACCATCTGCGAATAATGTTGTGAATGTGGATGCTGTCACGTCACCCAAGAAGCTCACCGTTTGGCCGACCTTCGTATGCGCGATGACGATGCTGTCTGCTGAAACCGCATCATTAAAGTTGGCACCGTTGCTGCTGCTCAACGTCAATGTTGTGACATTGGCAATGGCTTTTTCAGCGGTCACGACACCCAGAGTACCGGCTTTGAACGTGACAGACTGAGTGCCGTCGACACCATTAAGTAAGCCATTGAAAGTGATATTCGCCCCGTTGCCTGAACCATTGACATAAGCCGTGGTGTCGAACTCTGTCAAAGCTGAAGTGACCACGACATCATTGTTAAAGAGGATGGATGACTGGCCGCTGGTTCGAATAAATGCGCCATTGATGCGTGTGGTGGTCGCTTGAGTTTCAATGTGCAGAGGTGCAGCAATGGTTAATGATTTACCCACATCCCCAGCAAAAGTAACATCGCTTAAAGCATGAACAACCAAACGCTGTGCACCGTCAACGGTAGATTCGAAGGTGACATTCGAGCCGGTCAGCGTCGCTTCTTGCGTGCTTAGCGTGACAGCGCCCTTGTAGACCTGATCAAAACCAGTTGTATCAACCGTGCCGCCCGCCAAAATGGCCACACCATCAATGGTGAACTTGCCGTTGACGGTGGTTGCTCCACCTAAAGTCACTTGACTTGCCGTGAGCTTGGTTTCATTTGCAAATACAACCTCGCCACGCAACGTCAAATTACCACTCGTTGATATTTCTCCGCCGCTAAACTTTGCTTTACCCGTGCCCGTGGTTATTAAATTCAAGGCATAAACATCACCACTGACTTTGCTGCGTAAATCAATATCAGCATTGCCTGCATCCAACATCAGGTCATTCAACAAGTTGAAATGCGTGCTTGGCGTACCCAACACCATGTTGTGACCCAGCGACTTCACTGTGCCAGCCATTTCTAAAGTACTTGGCAGCACTGCCTCAAAACCGCTCTCAAAGTGCAAAGCAGATGTGCCACTGAGAGCGCCCAGTTGCACGGTGCCACTGTTTTTAAACGCCGTGAAATGGGTCACGTAAGTTTTGTCGCCTTTGAAGCTCAGGTTGTACGCCAATGCCTCTGTGCTCAGGGTGTCGACATACACCGAGCCAATGAACGTGGCAGAACCTGTATCAAGAATAGACAAACTGCCTAAACGCGCGGTGTCACTGCCCATATCCTTGGAAGCCAAGATCGTTCCATCACTTGCCGTTTTCAAAATCAAAGCAGCGGTTTGCCCTGAAGCATTTGCAACCGTATCTGCAAACTCAATCTTTGCACCTGCCGATATTCGTATGGAAGCAGCAGACAACGTCAACGGGTCCTTGATGGTCACCGTGCCACCGTCATCTTTTGCTGTGATCGAGCTACCTGAAACATCGGTGTAACCCAGCGCATCGGTTTGCAAACTCTGCAGGGGCTCCAAATTGCCCACAGGTCTTTCAAACTGAGTCACACCAGCGCTGTTTGCTACAAAATTAAAGCCCCCGTCAAGCTTGCCGCCGATTTTGATCAGCACAGCATCCGAAGCAGTGCTTCCCGTATTTAAGGTGGTGTCGCCCAGCAAGCTGACATTGCCAAGCAATGAATTGGCCGAGTCATATCGCCCCAACACCATCGCTTGGTTCGTGGACTTGAATTTGCCACTCAACACAACCTCACTAGGTGCCGTGGCCTTCATGCCGCCAGCAACCACAAAATCATCCGTCGTTGAGGTGTTGATCAACTTCAATGTCTGCGTGTTCTTGAACTCCACAAGGTCAGTCAAGGTGCTGCGTTCCAAAATTGACACGCTGTAGGGCATGGCTTCAGTCACTAGCGTCTTGGCATTCAGGCCTGCTTCAAATGTGAAGCTCGCTGCATTGCTCAACGTGAGCGTATTCAACGCTTTATCGCCACCCACGACGCCCTTCCATCGGACGATGCCCCCTGTACCTGCATCGATACCGACAGACTCCGTTTGAACACCTGCAGCGTTCAGCGTTTGTTCAAAGGTGATGTTGGCCCCTGCGCTAGCAACCGCTGTGCTATCGAAAATAGTGTTGCCGGCATTGCTGACAAGAACGGGTGACTTAAACCACTGCGGGCCACTGCTGCGCACCTTGCCACCCGTGATTTCAATGCCATCAATCGCTGTCATGTCAATGCGTGTTGGTGCAGCAGACGCGCCAACGGCACCTGCCAGCAAAGTATGACCGCTGTCAATCACGGTGAAACTTTGATCACCGTTCACAGTGCTTGCAAAAGTGATGGTGTGGCCATCAAACGTTGGGTTGCTCATCAACTGCACAGGACTGTTGTAAGTCTGTGCGCCTGAAGTGGCGATCGAGCCCAGTTTCAATAACGTGCTGCGCAAATTCAGGTTGGCGGCGTTGTTCACAGTGATGAGGCCAGCCATGTTGTTGCCCGTGTTGTTCAAAGTCACGTCTGCGTTTTGCACGGTCACGCTGGTGGTGCTGTCCGCCAACACGGTGGTGCCTGTCACTTGGCTCACCGAACCGTTGGTGGTGCGGATGCTCAAGGCACCTGTGCTATCCACGTTACCCAGCACCATCGCTGCATTGCCGCTAAGTTGCGTGGCACCGCCAGCAGTCAGCGTGCTTTGTGCGTCCATTCGCAGCGCGGCTGAAGTGGTTTGTGTGGTCGTGCCGGACACGGCCAAGCTGGTCGCCGCTTGGACGGTTGAATTCACCATCGAGACGCCAGAAGCGTTAGATGCGTTGTTTGAAGTCCCCACCAAACTCAAAGCACCACCAGTGATAGACGATGTGCCTGCATCACCGCGCAGCAAAATTCCCATGGCGTAGTCGTCTACAGAACCCACCGATTCACCACGCACCGTCACAGCGCCTGTGCCTGCACTGATGGATGCATTGAACAACGCCACACCACCTGAATAGTCGGCTGCGCTGCTACCGGTGTTGCCCACGCTCGTGGACTTGTGTGTGGCATAGCCTGTGGCCAACGACGTGCCACCACTTAAGGTGATGTTGCCATTCGTGCTGTTGATGCTCGAACCCGAGTTGAGCAAGATGCCACCGTAATTGGTGGTGTCGCCATCGCTGTTGGCCCAAAGGGTGATGTCGCCACCATTGCTGCCCACCGCCACATTGTTGGCTTGTGTGATGTCGCCCGAGGCTTTGAACAGCAAGGCTGCATTGGCCAGGCTGCTGCTCACGTTGGCATTCAAATTGATATTGCCACCGTACAAGCTGATGGGACCAGCAATACGGATGGGGCTGGCAATGGTCAAGTCAGCCACGTTAGACGACTTGCCCCATGTGAAGCCCGAGATGGTGTTTGCAAAGGTGTAGTTGCTGATGCCTGCACTTGCAAAAGTGGTACTCGGCTCAATCGTCACGGTGCCTGAGCCTGTGAAGCCAACCGTGGTCGGTGCTGTGTTGTTGGTAAACACCACGCCCCCTGCACTGCCCACGCCTGTAGCGCCGGTGTAGCTGTTCACACCGGTGAGGTTGAGTGTGTTGCCACCCAATTTGTTGAGTTGACCCGAACCAGAAATCGCGTTGTCCACTGACACAACATTGTTGTAGTCGAAGTTGAGTGTGGTGCCTGCGGCAAGGCTGACGGTGTTGGTGCCCAAGGAGGCAGAAGCGTCAGTGCCATCACCCACATTCAAGGTGCCGCCAGAGAGGGTGGTGAGGCCGCTGTAGGTGTTGACACCCTTCATCACCCACTTGCCAGTGCCCGCTTTGGTGAAGCTGCTGATGCCTGCGCTATTGGCCAGCACGGGGGTCATGGTGTTGTCGGCGGTGTTGGTGCCTGTCAAGGTCAGCAAACGACCCGCTGTGCCGCTATAGGCCAACGCACCTGTGTTGTTGAACACCAATGCACCTGTGCCAGAGGCATCTACAGTAGCACCGCTATCGCCTAAGGTGAACAAACGATCGGTGCTGGTGGCGGCGCCTGTGTACTTGAGCGTGGCATTGTTGATGACCAAGTTTGCCGCTGCACTGGTGGACTGGCCGATGTTGCTGGCCACGCCGCTATTGGCCAAGCTCGACACAGACAAAGTGCCACCTTGCAAATTGGTCACACCCGTGTAGGTGTTGGCTGCGGTAAGTGTGAGCGTGTTGGGCGCGTACTTGACCACGTAGCCCGTGCCACTGATGGTCTTGGCGAAGGTGTAGTTGGCTGTTTGGTTGAAGCCCAAGCCGCCGTTGTTGACGACATCAGTCACGATGGAACCCGTTTGGTCCAGCGCCAAGAAACCTGCGTCAATGGTGGTGAGGCCGCTGTAGGTATTCACACCACGCAAATACATGGCACCTGCGCCCTGCTTTACCAAGTTGGCGCCAACGCCAGAAATGATGCCCGACAAAACGCTGCTGCTACCGCTGTGGTCCAGCGTCAGCGTACGGCCATCGGCCAAACTGATGCCATAAGCGCCATTGACGTCTGCGCCACGCAGCAACACATCGCCGGTCAACACGTTGGTCGTGCCAATCGCGCTGTTGAGCGTGATGTTGCCGCCGTAAATTTTGATGGGGCCATTGACCGTATTGCTCGACGCCCATGTGATGTTGGCGGTGTTGGTAGGCGTGCCTACGGTCAAAGCGCTCAAGCCAGTACCCAACACCCAACCGGTGCTGTTGACCGCGCTGGAGAAACTGGCCGAGGTGGGCGCAATCGTCAAGGTGCCGGTGGTGTTGGCATAAGTCAACGCGCTGGCAAGTGACAGGCTATCGGCTGTCAACAAAATATTTCCGCTCGCCGTGGTCACAGCACTGCCGGTTTTTGAGCCCAGGTAAATCGCGCTGGCTGCGTTTTGGAAGCTGATGCTGTTGGTGCCTGCATCCAAAGTGATGTTGCCTGTGGTCGACAAGGCGTCCATCACACCGCTACCCCAAGAACTACCCACTTGCAATCCAGGGTTGCCAGCTGCTGCACGGCCCGACAAAGTCACACCACCACCGTTGGTGGCCAACATCCGGAAGTTACCTTCAATCACTGCACCAGGGTTGCTGCTGGCCACACCGTCTACCACCACACGAATCGCATCGACGCCCGTGTTGGCAGAACGCAATTCAAACGCCGCGCTAGGCGTCACACCTGGGTGAAGTCCTGGCAAGAACGCATAAATACCAGACGACTTGGCGTTGATCAAAATCTGGCCGGTGCCCGAATTGATCGTGGTGCTGTCAAAGTTCACAAAGCCAGAGCCACCCGCAGCACCATAGCCGTACAACGACACATCACCACCGCCTGAAGCAATTTGGCTGCGCTTGAGCACCAAACCGGCCTGCCAGTTCGAGCCGCCTGCAAACGCCACTGATGTGCCGCTGGCAGCGTAGCCATCACCCACCGTCAAGCCACGCCATGTGGTTTGGCCGTTAGGTGTGGCACTGCCGCCCAGCCACACGTGGCCCCCAACGGTGGTGATGGTTGCGCCGGTATCGAGCAGCACCATGCCTGCACTGTTGCCGCCATCGCTGTTGGCCCAATACACCGTGCTGCCGCCATTGGTCAACACATCCACGTTGGTGGCTTGGACAATGTCACCCGCCGACTTAAACAACATCGCTGCGTTAGCTGCGGTGCTGGTGATATCCGCATTCAAGTTGATGGTGCCGCCGTAGAGGCTGATGGGGCCAGCAATGGTCAAAGGCGAATTGACGGTGATGGTGGCTGTGTTGCCATCGCGCCCCAAGGTCAACCCCGTGAGCGAGCTACCAAAGCTGTACGCACTGGTCGACAAGGTGCTGCCAAAGCTACCGGCAAGCACTGGCTGAATCGTGACAAAGCCATTGCCTGTGAAAGCCCCGGGCGTGACGGGCAAGGTGTTGTTTGTGAACTCCATGCCACCACCTGTGTCACCCGTGGCTGTGATGCCTGTGTAGGTTTGTGTGCCGGTGAGGGTGAGCACATTGGCACCCAGCTTTGTCACTGTGCCTGCGCCGCTGATGTTGCCCACATAAGAGGCTGGGTCTGAGCGGCTGAACACCAAGCCTGCACCAGTTGCCACAGCTGCGTTGCCTGTGATCGAACCCGCAGTGCCTGCATCACCCACTTGCAAGATACCGGCGCTCACGGTGATGGCACCGGTCGATGTGTTGGCACCCGTGAGCTTGACCGTGTTGGCCTGTTGCTTGGTCAAGCTGCCCACGCTGTGCACGCCTGTGAAGGTGTAGTCGGTGGTCGAGTTGAGCAACAAACCACCCGTGGCTTGCACATTTCCTGAGAGCAATCGCCCTGCACTACCGCCATTGCCGATGCTGATGGTCTTGCTGCCGCTGCCCTTCAAGTTGGCAATGGTTGAGTCGCCCAACACGTAGCCTGTGGTGCTGTTCGCGCCGCCCATGAACAAGGTGCCGGCGCCCGTGATGTTTTTGTAATACAGGCTAGCTGCACCTTGTGTCGCATCTTCAGTGACAGTCACGCCCGAAGCCACATCAATGTTCATGGCATTGGCGGCCGTGTCACTGCCAATGAACCAAAGATTGAAAGAACTCACGCCATTGGTCAAGGTGAACTTGGCCGTGGCCTCACCTGCGGCACGCACCACCAAGCTGCTCATGTCGTGGCCCGTGAAGGTCACGTCGCCCTTGATGTAGTAGCTGGCACCTGAGCCTCTCGGCGTCATCACGTTGGCGATAGTCAAGCCTGCGCTGCCGCCGTCCACCACCACGGTGGTCGACAAGTTGGTATTGATGCCACCCGTGGTCGTGATGGCATTGCTACCGATGTTTTCAAAAATGCCGCTGCCTGTCACGCTGAACGCGTTGGCGTATGAGACGGGCGCTGTGGTGTCAAAACTCAAACGACTCGCCACAGACACACTGCCTGTGCCCAAGGCATTGGCAGCACCACCCACAATCAAATTGCCAGTGGACACCGTGGTGACACCCGAGTAGTTGGTATTGGCCCCCGTCAAGGTCAACGTGCCCGAACCCGACTTGGTCAAACCACCCGTGCCCGCGATGATGCCGGCGTAGTTCACGCTCTTAGACGCATCCACACTGAACGTGCCACCACTGCTACCCAAGGTGATGCCTCGTTGGGTGTTGAGCGTGAATGTGTCTGTGGCTTGCAAGGTGCCGCCGTTGAGTGTGATTTTGTCGGCCACGGCTGCACCTGGCACTGCGCCCAAATGGGCATCCGAAGCCACAGCCAAAGTGCCGCCGTTGATTTGAATCTTGCCCTCATGTGTGTGGGCGTAGCTGCTGGTCAATGTGCCGGCGAACGTGCTGGGCAACACCGCCACACCGACGTTGCCGCCGTCAGGCAGCACGCCTGTTTGACCCAAGGCACCGGTCACAGCCCAGTTGGACGCGTCGGACCAAATGCCAGCCACTGTCCCTACCCAAGTGGCCGAAGCCAACTGAGAAATCGTGGCATTGGCGTTGCCCGAAACCGTGTTGACGGTGTAGTTGTCTTTGTCTGCACCGGCCAACACCACGCCACTCACCACCACTTGTTGGGTGCCCACATGGCGATCTGCAAACGTGCCCGTGGCCGAGGTGTAGCTCACCACGTCATTGGTTTCCAAAGTAGCCAAGCTCACTGTGCCGCTGAAGGTGGCGGTGGTGTTGCCGTCGTACACCTTGTTATCCACGATGAAGCCCACCAAGTCGACGCTCTTCTT
>JACCDG011845062.1_pt1 | contig 12718 bp, 12 predicted proteins | sample 7442471 | NCBI WGS metagenome assembly JACCDG01 (sample SAMN15323444, study PRJNA562643) | freshwater metagenome | isolation source: river surface water | place: USA:Blue River Watershed | collected 2017-08-17 | reverse complement strand
AAATCCTCAACGTGGAGCGTGCACGTATCGATAAGATGCTCGCGTCTGAACAGGTAAAGAACCTGGTGATTGCGCTTGGTACCGCGATTGGTGATGTGTTTGATATCAGTAAGCTTCGCTACCACAAACTCATTATTGCAACCGATGCCGACGTCGACGGCGCACACATTCGTACGCTCCTCTTAACCCTCTTCTTCCGCTACTTCCGTACTTTGATTGATGAGGGCCACGTGTACATCGCGCAGCCACCGCTCTATAAGATTCAACGTGGTAAAGAAACCTGGTATGCGTTTAGTGACAAAGAGAAATTCGGCATCGTCGGTGAAGAAGATCAAGCAGAGATAGTAGAGGAAGAGGGAAGTGAACCGGTCGAAGAAGAAGTGGAAGCCGATACTGCGAAGAAGGCAACCAAGTTCCGCATTCAGCGGTACAAAGGCTTGGGTGAAATGAACGCCGAAGAACTCTGGGAAACCACCATGAATCCCGAGAACCGCATCTTGAAGCAAGTTAATATCGAAGATGCTATTGAAGCAGACAAGGTGTTCGATATTCTCATGGGAACAGACGTGGCGTCGCGCAAGAGCTTTATCCAGGGTAATGCGCATCTCGCTAACTTGGACGTCTAAACTAAACAAGTAATTTTTGCGAATTACTTTGTCGCGTAACGCGCGCCAAACTCTCGCGGTATGTCTATATACCGCTCGTGTTTGGCGCGCTACGCTCCTCGTACTTCACTAAAAATAACTCGTTTAGCTTTTATTGACCATCTCAAAATTTTCTCCACAACAAAGCTGTAATGATTATAAAAAACCCTTTCAATCAATTGAAAGGTTTTTTGCTGGTACCATATGCGTACATGAAAAAATCCGACACACTGAGTGTCGGATAGGGTCGTGATTACGCAGTAAGGAGCACTTTCTCTCGGCTGTTCACAAACAGTCGCACTGTTGCTCCAGCTACAGCGTCAGTTTGGAGTGGCGGATCAAGTGACCGTGAGGGTATCTCGGCTTCAAGCTCATAGTAGGTGCCCTCAATAATTGATGTGCGCAGTCTTGGCCACTGTGCGTAGACCATATCTTCGCATTCTTCCGCTTCCATGGATTCAAAGAGCCAATCAAATGCGGGAGTATTTTCCCGTTCCAATTCAAGCTCTGCCAGCGAAATGACGGTTTTATGTTCTTCTGGGTCATAGCATGGCGTGTTCACGATACCAAAATGAATCTTTCTGGTTGTGGCCGTACGTTCCAGATGAATGCCGATTTCATGTTCATCAATGAGTGCGGCAAGTCGCCGTATAGCTTCGACATCGGCTGGATTCGGTTTTGACCAATTAATGGTGAGACTAAACCCTGTACAGTACTCGCTCGGCATAGTTGTCCAATCCCAAAAAGTTTCAAACAGAATGGGACGTCCTTCCAGGTGACGTTCAAAAACGGCAGCGTTGATTAGTGTCATGACTTCTCACCTCAAGTTGCATATCTTTCGTTACTCTAGCAGATGGTTTAGGAAACGCAATTGGCCGGCGACCCAAAAGGGGCGCCGGCCAATGCAATGGAGAAATACGGATTAGTTCACTACTTTCACAGCCCAGGTAAAGCTGTTGTTCTTGGTATTGATGTCGCCCTTTGCTGTAGCGGTAACACCGAATGATTCAGTGCCAGTCTCACCAGCGCTCGTGAAGCCAAGGGTAATAATGGCTTCTTCATTTGGCTTCAGTGCTTTCTGATCACCAGAGGTGTAATCAATGTCAGCTGGAAGATTTGCCTTGAATGACCATTCTTCAGCGGTCTTGGTGCCTATGTTTTTCACTGAGAAGCGAATAGCACCACCCTCGTTTGATTCCAATTCTTTTGCGAGGACAAAATTCTTGCCATCAAGGGTTCCTACACCGATAAACGTGACGCGAAGGTCAATGGTTCCGTTTGGATTACTCGTCGGAATCGCGTAGATAACCTCTTCAATGTAGGTTGGCGTGCCAACTACAGGCTTTACTGGAGCTGGTGTTACCGGAGCCGGAGTAGGTGCTGCAGGCACTTCCTCAACCACTACTTCTGGTTCCACGACCTCAGGCTTTGGATCCATGTTGGTGGTAGTTGGAAGACTTGCGTTAACAATCGTAACGCGACCGTCCTGTGTGATAACGCCAATACGTGGGTCAGACGGCGTAAAGATAATGGTGTAATCGAGGTCGGTAAAACGCTGTGTATCAGTGGTTACCACAATATCGATAGCAGTCTGATCCTTTTCAAGTGGAAAAGCTTTGCCACAGTCAATACTCTGAATGTCGCTGCTGCCCTTACGTGTTTCAACAACAACGCCAGTAGCGCAGGTAAAGCTAAAGCTGTACGTGCCTGGTCGCTTTTGTTCGCTAAAACCAATGGTAAAGCTTTCACCACTCTTCACGACACTGTTCGGTGTGGTGAGGGTGATTGATGGTGTGCGCTCGTAGTTGTAGACACTGTCAGCAATTGAAGCCAATGAAGAAAAAGCTCCAGGGATAAACGTGACTACCTTTACAGCAATAAAGACCAAGAGTACGATAGCGGCTAGAAAGCCTACAATCGCCAATAACTTGGTGACGGTTTCTTTTTGTTCTTGTGTTACCTGACTCATAGAATGTATAGTGAAATACTAATGCGTACGTGACTCAATCCATACTACAAAGTCCCACCATAATGTAAAGATGGGAAGAACAGTGGAGTAGGGAAGGAGCGATCCGGCAAATCGAATACTGTCGGATACCGTTTGGTACCACAAAAAGATATCATAATTATAAGAAAAAGTCAAGGTACACTATTGACTTTTAACAAAAAGAGTGTATTATATCAAGCACTATGCATCACCCACAGTCATTAAATGAATTGTTTGAACAGCTTCGGGTCCGAAAAGTAGCATTTTTGGTCGTGTTTTTTGTAACAGTCCTCATTACCTACCTTGCCCTTGTCATTATTGACTTCATCCCTGAGGAGCCAGCAGAAGAGACTTCCACAGAAGAAGCTATTGCTGTAGACGAAGAGGAGATGGCAGTTGAGGTAGAACCAACGCCCGTTGTTGAAGCCCATCCGATAAGCATCATTATTGAGAAGCTCGACCGAGAAGTTGTGGTTTTAAACCCAGAATCACGTGATGTGGCCGATCTCGATGCGGCATTGCTTGATGGTGTAGTGCGTCACCCCGACTCAGCCGACTTCACGAAGGATGGAAATATGCTTATTCTCGGCCATTCAAGCTACCTGCCGAATGTGCTCAATAAGAATTTTCAGGCCTTTAACGGCCTCCAAACCCTTACTTGGGGCGATAAAATTCGCCTTATTTCAGGCGACATGGAGTACACCTATCGCGTAGAAAAGGTCTATGAAGCCAAGGCATCAGAGGTATTTGTTCCAGAAACACCCGGCGAAGCACGGCTCACCTTAGCCACCTGTGACAGTTTCGGCTCAAAAGATGATCGTTTTATTGTTGAGGCGGTACGAATTGATACAAAAGCCTTGTAAGATAAGGCTTTTTCGACTATTCTGGGGTAGGTTAGACACACTATTTACTCAACCATAAGACAGCACCACAAGCTTGACAAAAGTCAAGTTATCTGCTATCATATAAGTATAAGAAATAAGCTCCTTTAGGCCCCGGTAGCCTTCGCTCACTCCATTGTTTCATAACGAAATAGCAAGCCTCGTGATAGGAATACTTCTTCTTACGAGGCTCGACAAGGTCTGCTGCAAAGCATACTTTGATGGGGCGTACCTTGATAAATCAGAGGAGTGCGAAAGTGAAAATCGCTCGTAATATCGCAAAGGTGGCGGTGGTCGCATTTGGCCTCCTGCTGCCGCTTGGCACGGCTCTCACCGTGCTGACTGCTCCGCCAGCCGCCGCTTGCGGTGTCACTGTGGAGGAATGCAACCGGAACGCCATTGGTGTCCCCTTCAAGGGAAACCAAAAGATCCCCGACCCGATTCGGGTCGAGGTCTGCCATGGCTACTGGAACCAGCTCGACGTCGGCACCTATCGTGGGCAAAAAACCCGCTGGTGGGGTCCGGTCATGGTCTACAACGCCTGGTACGGTGATCTGCCGATTGCCACCAAGGAGTGCAAGACCTACTGGGTCCGGCCCGGAACTGAATTGCGGCTTTTCGCTTCGTGCGTTGACCGCGTCATCTCGACCGGGGTGATGAACCGCCCTGGCCGCTACATCATGAGCTGAAAAGGATACCGAAAATGATGAAGATTGTTGGCGTACTGCTGATGTCCGCAGCCCTTGCCGGCTGTGTCGAAACGACTGCTGGCGGCGAAGTGTCGCGAGCAGCAACCTCGTACGAGACCCGCTCCATCGCGGTGCTCTCGAACGAGCCGCATGATCTGCGGCTCTGCGACAGCAGCTGCAACACCATCGTCGCCTTCGACAACGTGGCCTGGAGACAGACCGGCCGTGGGTACGAAGCGACCGTCACGGTCTCGAGCGAGGTCTTCTATGGCCGCAGCAAGATGACCCTGATGCGGGCTGACGAGCAGGGCTGGTCCGACTGGGGCTCAGCCGAGCTGAGCTACTTGCGGCAGAACGATGTCACACAAGCCGATGCAGCATGTGTCGGTGGTCTCGCCTGGTGCGCTACGCGCGGCCTCTGAAACCTTGGAAAGGGCAATCCCATTGCCCTTTCCACCTTTATTATTCTTGCGTACGTGGGTGTAGGTAAGAATATTGAGGTTATATCTAAATTATATAAATTTTATGAAAAAGACATTACACATTACATTAGCAAGTATTACATTTTTGTTTGTATTCGCTATCTTTGCGGTTGTTTCAACAAACACAGTTGCTGCTTTCGGTTCGTCTGGTGGTAGTGGTGGCGGAAGTGGTAGTGGAAGCGACAGTGGGTGTGGTAGTTGTGGTTCTACCCCAACTCCAACCCCGACACCAACTCCTGACCCAGACCCAGTTCCTCCAGTATGTAACTACCTCCGTGCTGACAAGATGTCACTTCCGGTAGGTGGTGGAAACGTTATCCTTACTTGGTCTTCAAGTCGTGGTACGAGCGCAACCCTTACTCCAGATGGATCTGCAGTAGCACTCAATAGTTCAAAGTCGGTGAACGTTACCAACGATACAACGTTTGTGTTCCGTGTAACCAACAGTGACGGTTCTGATACCTGTCAGGTACGTGTTGAAGTTGAAGATATGGTAGCACCTAAGTGTGATTACCTCCGCGCGACACCAACTAGCCTTCCATACGGCGGCGGCAATGTTGCGCTCTCATGGGAGACTACGGGCGCAACGAAGGTAACCCTTGTTGGCTACGGTGAAGTTGCTGCTGATGGTTCACGAACGGTTGCAATTACCGATGATACAACCTTCCGCTTGCTCGTTGAAAATGCAGCTGGTAGTGCTGAATGTACCAAGACGGTACCGGTTGATGAGCCTGAGCATGCACCTAAGTGTGATTACCTCCGCGCGACACCAACCAGCCTTCCATACGGTGGTGGTAACGTAACCCTCTCATGGGAAACAACCAACGCTACTGCAGTCTCAATTAACAACGGTATTGGTGATGTAGCACTTGATGGTTCACGAACCGTTTCAGTGAATCAAACGACTACGTTTACTTTGACTGCTGCTAAGGCTGGTCAGTCAAACGACACCTGTACGGTAACGATTACGGTTGGTACTCCATCAACCCTCTCATGTGCAGAAAACGTTCGTTTTACTGCTAACGATTACTCACTTCCATACGGTGGTGGTAACGTAACCCTCTCATGGGATACCAACGGTCTTGATGCAATTACTATTACTGACGTATCAAACCCAGCGTTTGATGGTTCAGCAACGGTAAACGTTAACGACGACAAAACCTACACCCTCACCGCAACTAAGGATGGACGTTCAGTATCATGCCCGCTCACGATTGATGTTGCATCAAAGGGGGGTGGCGGTGGTGGCTCATCAAGTCCAAAGTGTACGCTTAAAGTTTCTGACGATGAAATCAAGCGTGGCCAGGAAATTACCTTGAGTTGGACTACCTCTAAGCTCGACGAAGTAGTAATCAAGGACAATCACGGTAACGTACTCGTTGATGGTGATGATAAAGATGATCTTGATGGATCAATGAAGATTCGTCCAACCAAGGACACTACCTTCACGCTCGTTGGTGAAAAGGGTTCACGTTCAAAGACTTGTAAGGTAGAAGTGGAAGTTGAGGAAGGTGTTTCAGTTACTGAAACCCGTAACCAGTTGCCACTCGTTGCTGGTATCTCACTTACCCAAGTACCATACACTGGTTTTGAAGCTGGCCCGATGCTTACCACTATCTTCTATGCACTCTTGACGATTTGGGGGCTCTTCGTTGCCTACATCGTTGCTGTACGTCGCGATATGATTGGTGGTGTGTCACTCGCTGGTGCACATGACCATGTGGCATACACCGATGCAAGTAGTGATGTGCAGACTGAAGTTTCACCTGCAGCACAGTATGTAGCAGCAGTGACGACTCCTGATGTACCAGCAAACTTGCCAACCGGTATTGCACCAGTAGTTGGATACGCAGCAGTACAGATGACCGAAGAAGAAACTGATGCATCAATTGAAATGACTGAGCTTGAGAATCGTGCACATGCACAAAAGGCACTCTTCTCTTCAGATGCAATGCGCTACTTTACCAAAGTAACTGCAGCTGACGAACGCTTTGCAGCGCTTGATCAGCTCATTGCGAAGGCAAAGGCTGCGTTTCCAAGTGAAGATGGTTGGTTGGTAGTGAATCTTGCTCGTCTTGAATCACTCCTTGAGACCAACACTGCTGCGGCAACTGTTGCAGCTGAAGTAACTCCTGGAAACGGTGGTTCACTCGCAGAAGCGATTGTAACTGGCAACATTGTGGCTGCCTACCAGCTCATTGCACATCGTCCGATGATTGCACTCGCTGACGCTGCAGCTGAGCTCGATGCTGTCGTTCGTGCACGCCGTGGGGAAGTGATTTCACTTTCAACTATGCTTGCAGACGAATCAGCACGTCTCACCGACGCACAGCTTGCCGATGCTATCAAGGCCCTCACTTCAGCAATTGATGGTGTTTACACCTCAGAAGAAGAAGCGGTGAAGATGGCTATCATGAAAGCGGTGAAGGCAACAGTGTAACAACTGACCTCCGCGCACACTACTTGCGTACATACGCACGAAAAAACTCCCTTCGGGGAGTTTTTTCGTGCGTGGTGTTGCACAGGTGCTGGGTTATAAAAACGCGAGCCAGAAGGCTCGCGGGGAAGTCGGGTTACTTTGCTTTGACGCGCGTGTAGACACGCATGAACGGATTCTTCGGGTGTGCCGCCAGGCGTGCCAGACGGAATTCGCGGTGGTCGGTGTTGAAAAGCGGTTCAATGCGCACCACGGTGCCGACGTCGATCCCTTTGAAATATCGGGGAGCAAGCTGGTCGGTGTAGCTCCGCGACTGCAGGAGTCCGTAGTCGCGCCGGCTAATGGCGACGGTCTTCTCCGGCCGAGGGAGTAGGGGGCGGATGCCTTGATTGACTGATTCTGTGCGACGAAAACGTTTGGCGAGTCGTTTCATGTAACCTCTCTTTTGTGCTGTCTAACCGCAGACTAACACGTGAGTTTGATATGTCAAGTATCTGCAAATTGGGGATAAAATCGGCCTTTAGATAAAGCTTACAGGTCAGCTAAAAACATTGACACATGCTTACATAAGTTGTACGCTACAAATGGATACATAGGTAGGAGTTATGCGATGACAGCACTATTGACGAGTTTCTCGTACGGTCCAATTCTTGGACTGCAGGCCAGACGGGCGCAGCGTGGGTTCTATATGACTCCAGCACTGAACCTTGTTGGTCGTGAAATTCTGGGGAACCTTCTCATTGTGCAAACAGATGCACCAGAAGAGGTATATCAACGTTTTTCAAGCCAAGCTTCGCTTGAAGAGCAGATACGTTTCTTAGATCGTCAGCTTAAGGTCGCAGCATCCTTTACCGACGATGCGGTGAATTGGATTAATCTTTTACCTGATATGCTGAATAACCAAACTCTTGCCAAATGGCTTGAGTCTCGTTTGCTGGAGCGGAATCAGTCGTTCTTTCGCACGTCGTATCGCGCGCTCGTTTCGCGCGTCGGTTTTGAGATTGTTGAGCGCGGGACGTTGTCGCCAACAGCGATTGCGTTTCTTGCTCGCTTGGCGCGGGAGGCGGGGTATCCGATTGCGCTTGATGACGTCGGTGCTCCTGATGGCTCGTTTGCAACTTCTACGCAGGTAGCTGCAATGCTCAAGCAGATTCCGGCACGGAAGCTCAAGATTGATGGCTCACTTGTCGTTGGTCGTTCGCCCTATGAAGCGACGGCGGCAGTCTTTGATCTGCTTGGAGCGATTGAACATAAGCATCGACGCTCGGTGGTGGAAGTAACGCTTGAAGGTATACCGGTTAATCCGCATGCACTAGAAATCCAACCACAGCAATTTGTCACAGAGCGAGCACAGCAACTTTTTGCTCGCTACCAGACCAATGCTGAAGTATGGAAATGGGCGCTTCATGACCTCGGTCAGCAATTGCACGTTGCGGTTACGGTGCAGCTTGCCCCGGTGAAGTATGCTGACTTTGCGCAGCAAGAGCTGACGCTATAACACAAACCAGGTACCCTGTGGTACCTGGTCTTTTTATGTCTGTATGATGGTTTTGGCTACTCGTTTATACGGTTTGCCACTTTTTGACTCAGTTCCGTAACGAGGGTTTCAAGTGCGAGGACTTCGTTAGTTCCATCGCGCTTTTCAAGCGTGACTGTTCTATCTGCCATTTCCTTGTCACCGATTACGATAAAGTAGGGGAGTTTTTCCTGTTTTGCAGCGCGGATTTTCTTGCCCATTGATTCGTTTTCAGCTGCTACAGAAGTACGGAGCCCAGCAGCTTTAAGTGCTGCATGTACTTCGTCGGCGTAGGCAACATGAACATCTGCCACGGGAATAATGCGGACTTGCTCCGGAGCAAGCCAGAGCGGGAACTGACCAGCGAGGTGCTCGATGAGAACTGCTGAAAAGCGTTCAATGGAACCCATGATAGCGCAGTGAATCATGACGATTCGCTCCTTCTCACCCTTTTCGTTAATACATGAGAGGTCAAAGCGCTCAGGGAGATTCATATCGAGCTGAATAGTGGCTACCTGGTGTTCACGACCAAGCGAGTCTTTAGCCATGAAGTCGAGCTTCGGGCCATACATAGCAGCTTCACCCGGAGCTTCGAAGTAATCAGCATTACGTTCCTTGGCAATCTCGCGAAGTGCATTTTCAGCGTTCGCCCAAATTTCTGGCGTACCGAGATATTTTTCCATTTCGCTTGGTTCATGGAACGAGAGACGAACGCGGAGGTTGAAACCAAAGGTGCCGTAGAAGGTGTCGATAATGTCCCAGATGCGGAAGAATTCATCCTTCACCTGGCTGTGACGCGCAAACACGTGCGAGTCGTCTTGCGTGATAGAGAGCACGCGCGTGAGGCCGCCAAGCTCGCCTGATTGCTCATCGCGGTAGACCATGGTGGTCTCAGCGTAGCGCTGCGGCATGTCGCGGTAACTGTGTGGCTGACGATCAAAGATTTGCGTGTGATGTGGGCAGTTCATCGGCTTTAAGGCATACTCTTTACCTTCACGGGTAGTGATGCGGAAAAGCTCATCGGCAAATTTGTCCCAGTGACCAGAAGTCACGTAGAGGTCTTTCTTCGTGATGTGCGGAATCGTCACGCGCTGGTAGCCGTGCTTTTCGCGTAGCTGCCAAATGAACGTGTCGAGCTGGTGACGAATCAAGGTGCCTTTCGGGGTCCAGAGCGGTAGGCCTGCGCCAACGAGCTCAGAGAAGGTGAAGAGATCGTGCTCACGGCCGAGTTTTCGGTGATCACGCTTCTTGGCTTCTTCAAGTTGGTGAATATACGCATCGAGCTCTTCGCGATTTTCAAAGGCGAGGCCGTAGACGCGGGTGAGCATCGGATTCTTCTCGTCTCCGCGCCAGTAGGCGCCAGCCACTTTATCGAGCCGGAACGAATCGGTATCAATATCCTTGTTTGGATGCTCACAGTGGCCACCGCGACAGAGGTCGGTAAATTCGCTGCAGGTATAGAGAGTGATGGCCTCACCACGAGCGACAATTTCATCGATGAGCTCGAGCTTGTACTTATTCCCGGCGAACTCTGCCTTTGCTTCATCAGCGGTGACTTCACGATGGGTGAATTCAGTCCAAGTGTTGAGGAGTTTCTTCATGGTCTTCTGCACTTCCTTCAGTCCTTCGTCGTTAAGGACCTCACCACCTTTGAAATCGATGTCGTAGTAAAAGCCGGTATCAATCGCAGGCCCAAGGGTGAGCTTGGCGTGAGGGTAGTGTTTCACGACCGCTGCGGCGAGTAGGTGGGCAAGAGTGTGTCGTTTGTTTTGTAGTGATTCGTTCATAGTAATTGATTAGATAAATAAAAAACATCCAAGTAAGACATCGACGGGATCGATTGCTTACTCGGACGTTCTTGACGCGGTTCCACCGAGTTTCCAGGGCAGTATGCCACCTTGGCGCTTTATTGTTTCAGATTAGGCTTTGTGCAGGCAAATGCCTCGGTAGTTGGTAGCTACCGCAATTTCTGTATGCCCTAATCCTACCGCGATACTTAAAAATGTCAAAAGGTGTCTTAATAAAGTATATATTTTTTATATTGTATACTTTGTTATATGGAAAAATTTAACCGACGCGATTTTTTACGGGGTGGTATTGCAGCTGCAGCAGTTTCAACTATGCCTAGTAATTTGCACGCAGAAAGTTTTGACTACGTGCCAAATAAGGAAGTTCCGCTGAATTTAGAGACTGCCAAATCGGCACTTGATAATTTGTTGCACGACAGCGCAACTGGTTTGTTGACTGATAAAACAATAGCAATTGAATCGGTTAATGGTACAGAAATTATTATCCAGCATGGCGCAGAGCGGATAATTGCAGTTGATGTGCAAGATAGGTATAAAGACTATGAACAAGGTCAAGAACGATTTCAATATGAGCTCATTCGAGGAATAATTATGTTGACACTCATCGAGCATTGTTTACTTACGTATAATGGTCTCAGTGGAGAGGATTGCGTTATTGCATAATTCACTTCATCTCAAGAGTTTCATGTGCGTGACAAACTGAAGCTTAAAACGTCAATTTTGAAATTTTAAAAATACACGCCTTAAGAACGTGTATCGTTTCGTATTTTATTTATGACAACGGTCATGAATGCATTGGAAAACATAGCTTCATCCCGACGAATTTGAGCCGCATCAACTTCTAGCTGTCGTATCTTTTCAGTCAGTCGCGGAGAGACAGTGCTGAGCAACTCCGGGCGATCATGCCAAGGGAAACGTTTGTTTTCGATGCGACGTAAACTTTTCTCACCGGTTTCTTCGTCAGTGGATATTTGACTCATATCTCCACCGAGAAGTGTACCGACGCATGTATCACTGTACGCTTCGTGCTCAGCCGCTGAAAGATGACCTTCGTCACGAAGCAGATCAAGTAGTACCCGATATCTTCGTGGCAGAAGCTTGAACGCTTCATCGGTGTAGTTGGTCACTGCTTCACTAGCCGCATCTTCAAGTGAACGGTCACGGGTGATGAGTCGTACTCGGTCGGAGTATTTCAGAATAAATCGGATGGTTTGTGAGGAACGAATGAGTCTACGCAGTCCAAACATTATGTTCTCCTTGATTTAGAGCGTGAACGTTCTAAATCAAAATGTATATATCCGTTGAGGTTCTGTCAATGCTTGTGACAGAGTCATAAAAAAACCGCACCCGGTCGGGTGTGGTTAAAATTTCATTCTTTCGGTCGCCATTTGCCAGCCTGTAAAGCAGCGAGCGCTTCAGTCATTACGAAACCGGCCTTTTCGAGATCTCTGGGGTGACCTCGGTTTTCTTTTTCCGTGAAGTGATATTCTAGCGTATACCAGCTCCAAAGAAATGTGGTGGCTCTAACAATACGTACGTTTCCCTCGGTGAGGCGTTCGACCTCGTTGAGCCAGGCACCCAGTCTCTCAATCCAATCAAGACAGAAGTGTTCAAGTTGTGAGAGCATCTTCTGCCTATCGTTTGTGTCCAGCTCAGGAACGCGATGTGTATCATGGCGACGGTACATATTGTAGAGCATTATGCACGGTAATTCCGAATATGCATCGAGTGATACACCGTCTCCAAGATATGTTGATTCTTGTTCGAGTCGGCCAATCAACTCCATAAGTGCATCGTGTCCCTGCTGACGAGGTGTATTGGTGTAGCTGCGTGCCAACCAATTAATTTCATAAATAGCCAAAAGCTGTGTTGGAATTTCAGCATTTTTGGGTAGCGGAGTAAAGAGTGGTGTTACCAGATTCATTACAGGCTCCTTGGTTTGGGTAATTTGTTCGATCTTTCTCTGAGCACAGTACGCTATTGCTTCAGTATCTGCAACTAGGTTGCTTCGCTAGGCGTTTGAGCGGGCGCAAGCGCCTTGAGTTTATCAATCAAAATACTTGGTTCGTCGTTTCGGATACTGAGCTTGCCTTTGACGGCCACGCAGGTGCCGGGCACGAGGAGATCTTTACTGGCTTGGTAGGTTTCGGGGAAGGCGACCATTTCGATGTTATCAGTTTGATTTGCGAGAAGAATGAACGCCATGCGGTCACCTTTTTTGGTGAGGAGCTCTTTTACGTTTTCAATCATGCCAGCGGTAACGAGTTCGCCTTT
>JACCDG010028895.1_pt1 | contig 12724 bp, 13 predicted proteins | sample 7442471 | NCBI WGS metagenome assembly JACCDG01 (sample SAMN15323444, study PRJNA562643) | freshwater metagenome | isolation source: river surface water | place: USA:Blue River Watershed | collected 2017-08-17 | reverse complement strand
ATGTCCCACTTCGCAGAATTAGATGAGAACAACATTGTCACTCGTGTGCTTGTTGGAGATAACAACATGCCAAACGAGGGCTACGACTGGTTCGTAGAAAACCTCGGTGGACGCTGGGTGCAGACTAGCTACAACGGGTCCATCCGCAAGAACTTTGCTGGCATTGGCTTTACCTACGATGAAGAGCGTGATGCCTTTATCGCGCCACAGCCCTTTGAAAGCTGGACCCTAAACGAAGCTACCTGCCGCTGGATGGCACCTGTGCCATACCCACAGGATGGTAGAATATATAGATGGGATGAAGAATCCCTTACTTGGATTGAGGAAGTACTATAATGAGCGACACCCCCATGAAGTTGATTGTTGACTGTGCGACTGGAGCACAGACCTACGTTCCACTCAGCGAAGAGGAAGTTGCCCAGCGTGAAGCAGACGCACTTGCAGCAGCTGAGGCTGAGGCTGAGCGCCTAGCAGCTGAGGAAGCACTTGCTGCTTTGAAGGCATCCGCTCGTGCCAAGCTTGTTTCCGGCACTGCTTTGACTGAGGAAGAAGCAGCAGTTCTAGTTCTCTAAGGGGCACAAATGATTAAGTCTGCCCTGCAGTCTAGCCTTACCAATGACGTTAAGTATTCCAGCATGTCCGCTGGCGCTGTGCCGTCTGCCGAGTATCTGATTGAGACTGTAGCGCTTGGCTCAAATGCGGCTTCCGTAACCTTTTCCAACCTAGACCAATACGCCGGAGTCTTTGAAAGCTTGACGCTAGTCGTTTCGGTCCGCTCAAACAACGCAGCTGTTTGGGAAGAGATGAAGCTCACTTTTAATGGTAACACTACTGGCTACCGCTCTCAGCTTCTAGGCGGAACTGGAAGCTCAGTATTTTCAGCTTGGTCTGATACTACTTCTACTTACGCTAAGCCATGGGCTTTTTCAGTTGGGGCAAACGCAACTGCCGATGTATTCGGCGCTGCGGTAATTGAGATTGTAAACCCCTATGACACAAAGGCCAAGGCAGTTAGAGCGCTAGGCGGACGAGTCCCAGCAAATGGCGAGACCAGAATTGCACTCTCGTCTGCTATCTGGCAAAACAACTCAACCGTTAGTAGCATTACTATTGCCCCAGAAGCCGGAACCCAATGGCTTACCAATTCTAGATTCTCTTTATACGGGGTGAACGTCTAATGGCACTACAAAGCACTGTTGCATTAGCGACAATAAGACTACAGTCTTCAGCTTCCGAGATTACTTTTTCTGGATTCCCGTCTTTTTACCGGGACTTGGTAGTCGTCGGAAGCCTTCGGACCGACCGGGGTGCCAATAATGACCCAATTAGGGTTAGATTCAACGGAGACTCGACTACCGGCAATTACTCCAGGGTTTCGATGTCTGGCAATGGAAGTAGTCCAGCCTCTTACTACGACTCTCCCGGCGAGGTAATTGTTGATGCTGGTGCAACTGGCGCAAGCGCCAACGCAAATACCTTTAGTATTTTTAAGCTGGAGCTAATTGACTACAGGCAATCAAATAAGCATAAAACTGGTTTGACATGGTCTGAGGTGGCAGCGACTGAAGTTAGAAGACAGGCGTTCAGATGGGCCTCTAACTCATCAGTCGCCAGCATCTCTATAACCCCATACTTCGGCACGACGTTTTCAGCCGGGTCAACGCTGTCACTATACGGAAGGCTTGCATAATGCTTAAGTACCAATTGCAAAATGTTAGGCTTTCCAGCTCTCAAGCTGCCATCACGCTTAGCTCAATTCCAAACACTTACGATGACCTATACGTCGTCCTCTCTGTGCGCTCTACTAACGCCGATGATGGCCTGTTCTTTAGGTTCAACAACACTACTGCTAACACTTCTTGGCGCAACCTTCTAGGTTACAGCACTGGCGTTCTGTCCCAGAGCGGCACGGGTTGGCTAGCTGGTGGCGGAGTTCGTTCTGGAATTGGAACTAGCGACTATACTAACGTTGGAATTTACATCCCTAACTATGCTGGCTCAAGCCCAAAGACCGCAAGTGTTGACTCTGTAAGCCCTGAGAATGGCAATAACGGCTATCAGTTTTTAGTTGCAAACCTTTGGAACGACACTGCCGCAATCAACCGCATTGATTTCTATATGCAGGGCGGCAGTATGGCATCTGGTTCCAAGGTTTCGGTTTACGGCATCAAGCGTGGTTCTTCTGGCGAAGTAAACGTAGCTTCCGGCGGAGTTATCACAACTTCTGGTGGATATACTTATCACACCTTTAACGCCTCTGGAACTTTTGTAGCTAACCGTAACCTAGATGCTCAAACTCTAGTCGTTGGAGGTGGCGGTTCTGGTGGTCCTGCCAACGCTGGTGGTGGTGGCGCTGGTGGCTATGTTGCTCAATCACTTTCAATACCAGCTGGCTCATATGCTGTTACTGTTGGTGCTGGTGGCGCACAGGTTTCGAGCACTCCAAATTCTGGCAGCCCTACAACTTTCCTATCTGCTGTCGCATTAGGAGGCGGTAGAGGTGGAGATGGAAGCAATAGCAATCCGCCTGCTATTGGAGGCTCTGGTGGCGGAGCTGGTGGCCAATCAAGCTTTAATACGCCTGGAGCAGCTGGAACTTCAGGCCAAGGTTTTGGAGGCGGAACTTCGTCTTCATATGTTGGGGGAGGCTACAACGGTGCTGGCGGTGGAGGCGGTGGAGCAGCTGCTCCAGGTGGTAATGCTGGCGGAAACGGTGGCGTTGCAGGTTCAGGCGGAGCTGGTGCTCAGTGGCTTAATGGCTCTTACTACGCCGGTGGTGGCGGTGGTGGTGCTAATAACCTTAACTCAATTACTCGTGGCTTTGGCGGCATTGGTGGTGGAGGAGATGGTGGTCCTGGAACTGGCGGTGTTAGTGCAGTAAACGGTTCTCCTGGAGCTGCAAACACTGGTGGTGGTGGCGGCGGTGGCGGTGGTCAGTCTGGAGTTGCAAATGGCTCTGGTGGCAATGGTGGCTCCGGCGTAGTTATCATCAGGTACCTAACCCCAGCATAGGATAGAATAGAACCATGCCTACGACTCCAGACGTAACTCCTCCAGACTACTCGACCGCAATCGGGCAGGTCCGCCTACTTATCCCAGACGTTGAGCAACTGGACAACCTAGCAGACCCGACTGCGGCTGCGGCTTACCTGTTTAACGACTCGCAGATTCAGGCATTCCTGACCCTTTACAGCAACAACGTAAAGCGAGCAGCGGCTCAGGCCAAGCTTGTGCTGGCTACCAGCGAAGCCCTAATCAACAAGGTTATTCGCACAGCCGACTACACCACTGACGGCGCTAAGCTGGGAGCTGAGCTTCGTGCACAGGCTGCTGAGCTTAAGGCCGAGGCAGACAAGGACGAAGCAGAGGACTCGTACGAGGAGATTGCAATTGTCTCGTTTACTACGAAGCCCGATAACTCATGGCTTTAAATTCTAGAGGCGCTGTAGACCCACGCTGGCTGACTCACAATCAGGGCGTGGGCTATGCTTTGCAACTCGCCACCGTTGACATCTACAACCCAGCATCTGGCGACCAGACTTACAACGCCACCACGAACACTTGGACTGGCACAACGACCGCACTCTACACCGGCCCTGCTCGCATTCAGCCAGTTGCCTCTGTGACTGAGACTACGCTTGAGTACAACCCAACCACCATCCAGAACGTCCGAGTCATTCTGCCATACGGCAAGAACACTCTCGAAGGCTCTGATGGCGTTGTGCCTGACATCAGGCCAAACGACAGAATTCGCGTGACCGCTTCGCCTTACAACACCAACCTAGAGAAGTTTATCTACGTTGTTATCGGTGTCCTAAACTCCAGCAACGCCTGGGAGCGTACCCTCCTGTGCAGGGTTGACACGGAGTTGGACCCGACAAATGCCTGAGCGTAAGAAAAGAGTCTACGACTTCTCTCAGCCAGCGTATAGTAGCGCTGGCAAAGAGGACTTTGCTCACAAGATAACCATCCGTTTTGACTTTAAAAATTACGAGCGTAGCATCCGAGAGATGCGCCGCTCAAATCAGGCGCTAAATAAGTCGACTAGAGAGCTTGCTAAAAAGCTAAAAAAGACCGACCAAGGCTACGGCATTTACATCCCATCAGGAGCAGTAAGCAACAGGGCTGGCTTTGGTAATGAACTAATTACCTTTGAACTCCCTGGAGCCAGTGAGCTGTCATCGGAGCTTGCACCATTTCTAAGTGAAATAGGTGAAATGGGTAAAGATATAATGAAGAACAAGTACGCTACTCGCGTTGAAACTGGCTTGATGAATAGTGAGATTCGCTACAAGCAAGACAGGCCGGGCAATAACTACGCTCAGGTGGAGATTGGCTGGCTGCGTAGATGGCACAGGTACTTTGGCTTTCAAGAAGAGGGTGCTGGCAACATTCCTCCTATGCGTTCTATTCTCCGCACAAGTATGGAACTGCAGGGCAAGGATGAAGAGATTAAGAAAGTCTACTCAAGGTACTTCAGAAAGATATTTTTAGAGAAAGGCAAGAATAGCTAATGTCACTTAACTTACTCGCTGTTCAAGACCAGATTACCGAGAAGCTGCGAGAGCTGGCACAGGATGTCTACGAGACCTCGGCTCCAGATGACAGCAAGCTCCGCTTTGACGAGTCCGGCAACCTCCTGCCTTACATCGTTGTGCAGTATTCCGACATGTACCCTGGAAACGGCAATGGTATTGTAGGCGCTCGCTACGATAGCGGGCAGTCTTACGCAATTGCAACCTGCGTTTCCAGTAACCAGCGGGCATCTCGCCAAGTTGCAGACCTAGTTAGAGACAAGCTTGTTGGCTTCACTCCAGCGGATGCGGGAGAGATTCGTTTTGCCGGTGGAAGCATTGACTACTCAAACCCGGATGCCAAGCCCAACCGTTATGTTACAGAGGTTGGCTTTACATTCGTCGTCAACACCGCATGGTAAAATAGTAAGGATTGGAAGGATTACGATGGCGCTAGCTATTAATCTAAGAACGGGTAAGACCGTTAATGTTCCTGACCACTACATTGGTCACGAAGTTTTGGGCAAGGACTTGGCTCCGTTTGATGGTGCTGAGGTCAAGGCTGCTCCAAAGAAAGAAAAGAAAAAGAAGTCCGCTGAGTACATCCCAGCTGCAGTTGATGCAGACGGTGACGGCCTAGTTCAGGAAGGCACTGAATGGGAGCGCCCAGTTGACACTGAAATCGAGGAGCAGCCTGCTCCAGACAACATCGAAGAGAACGAGGAATAAAGCATGGCAACAAAGATGCTACGTCCGAACGTTGGACTTTATGTTGCTACCGCAGATGCGTTTGCAAACTGGACCGCCCCAACGCTGTCCGAAATTACCAACGCAACCAAGGTATTCAACATCTCGCCAGCAGTTACTGACGACTACACCCTAAACATGACCGACAGCGACACCGATGACTCTCTAGCCATCGTTGACAACGCTTCGGTTTCCACCCCTACTTACAGCAACTACGAGGCTTCTCTAGATGGTTTCCGCGACGCAGACGCTGCCGCTGACTCGGTCTACAACAAGTTCCGTTCGCTGTTCTCCGCACCAGACGTTAAGTACTACCTAATCAAGCGTGTTGGCAAGGTTCACGATGCAGCATTCGCAGCTGGTGACCTAATCAGCATCTACGGTGTAAAGACTGACTACCCAATCGAGATTATCGGCGACGGCGAGATGATTCGCCACGGCGCACGTTTCTTGACCACTGGTGAGGTTCGTGTTAACGTTGCAGTTGCAGCAGGTACCGCAAGCACTGGCCCAGAGCTTAAGGCTCTAGTTGGAACCAAGTCTGTTTCCAACGGCAAGGTCAAGGTTTGGTGGGTTCCAGTTAGCAACCTATCTGGCACCGAGGACGAGTTTGTTGAGGCACCTTCGGTTGCTGACATCACCGCTTCTGGCTCTGTAGACCTAACCGAGGCAATCGCTTGGGACAGCTACGAGCTAGGTGCAACCGACTCCAACAAGATTGACGACCGTGGCATCCTCGACGAGGGCCAGGTTCAGACTCGTGGATTCGCACAGTTCTCCGGCTCCCTAATGTTCTTCCGCGGTATCCGCTCGGAGAGCACCGGTGCTTACTACAACGCATTCGAGACCTTCAAGGCAGCTACCGACGGTTCCCGTCCAGTTGGCTTCTTGGTAACTCGCGTTGGTATCCCAGCTTCTACCGCCCTTGACGAGGACCAGGAAGTATCTGCATTCAAGTTCATCGCAGACGCATTCATGGACAACACCGAGGGTGAGGACAGCGTTAAGTTCATGGTGAACTTCGCACCTCAGGGTAAGCTTGGTGTTAACGTTACTACCGTAGCGTAACATCTGAATAGCTGACTGGGTGGGGTTTTGCGCCCGTTTACCCCACCCAGTCTTTCACCTCATAAACGGCAAATAAACGGAAGGCAAAAATGAGCGACAATGTAATTGAACTTGTGCAGGAGGCACAGAAGCGTGGCAAGTTTTCACTTGCAGACGCAATCAAGGGCAGGGCTTACCCAGAGAAGTCTGTAGAAGTTTATCTAGACGCTGGCTCTGCATTCGAACTTGCAGATATCACCGAAGAGCTTAAGAGGCTCGACCCAGAAGATGCCCAGTACGCCGAGCTGTCTGAAAAAGTCCTTGAGCTTGAGGCAAAGATTTTAGAATCAAAGATTACCTTTGACATGCGTGGCGTGGGCCAAGAGGTCGTTGAGAAGATTACCGCAGAGGCTAACGAGAAGCATGGCGAAGACGCGGAGGCCTGGGCAAAATTCTACTCCTGCGCCCTAGTAGCATCCAACATTGTGCAGGTATCCGACAAAGACGGCAATGTTGATGACAGCAAGTTTACCGCCGATGAGGTTGCCCTCCTAAGGGGCGCAATGCCGATTGATGCTTGGCAGACTCTAGTCGAGACAATGCAAAAGCTTACCCTAGCCGCAAGCTACTTTGACGCTGTAACGGATGCAGGTTTTTTACAGAAGTCCTGACGTGGGCCGGTAACCGTCAGTATGTGACGGCTATCAAGGCGGCTCTCACGGCAGGAATACGTCCAGTCGCAATGCTCTTTCATGAGCAACCATCTGACCCTTGGGTCCCATTTGACTTCATGCTTATCGAAGCCTATCAAATCTTGCAAGAGGAGACGTGTGGCGAGTGCGGCAATCCCATCTGGATTTGTCACAATGAGCGGGCTGAGAACGTTGGCTTTAAGGTAAAGAAGAGGCGTTGCTTCGCCAAGGCTGAGCTTGAAAAGTGGCAAGAGCGCGAAGAGAAGAAAAAGAGCAGCAAGAAAAGCTATGGTGAAAGCCCCTATGTTGTCGCTTACACCTACGATGACGGAGATATGCCCACTAGGGCATCCTACTTTAGCGGCCTGATAAATGAGGATACGATAGAATAGTCTAGACGACTAGGTGGTGTGCGTGTCAGATTTTATTCTTAAAGCGGAAATTCTCTTAAATGCGGAGTCTTATGTTAGCTCGACTAAAGCGGCTACTAGGGCTACTAATGAAGTTACCAACGCGCTTGGAAAAGAAGAGAAGGCTCTTGGCGGTGCGGCTAAGGCGCTTGCTGATTACAAGAAGAAGAATCTCGAACTTGCAATCGCCAACATGCCTGGGCCTTTTGATGCAGTAACTCGCAAAATTGAGAGCACCGCGGCCAGGGCTAGAGCAGTAAGCAAGCAGCAAGCAGCTGACTTTAACAAGCTTGTAAATGACTTTGAAATTGGAAAGTTTGACGACAAGCTAGCCTCAACTCGTTACGCTCTGTACGACATTGGCAACAGGGCCGCCGCCTTCGGTGCGGCAATCACAACCGCCATGGCAGCCGGAGTGCAGTCCGCCATCCAGTTTGAGTCTGCATTCACCTCAGTTGAAAGAACCACTAGGCTTACTGGCACTGGAGCTGCAGAGCTAAAGGCCGCTCTAATTGACCTCTCTACATCCATTCCAGTTGCGTTCAAGGACGTTACTCAGATTGCTACTCTTGGTGCACAGCTGGGCATCGCTAACGACCAAGTCGCGGAGTTTACTGAGACTGTGTCAAAGTTCGCAACCATCACCGGGCTTTCAGTAGAAGAAGTCTCCCTAAGCTTCGGTCGACTATCACAGCTTCTAGATGTCCCGGCATCTAAGTTTGAAAATCTATCTTCAGCTGTGGCCTTTGCTGGTATCAATGCAGTGGCAACCGACTCTGAAATCCTAAAGATGTCTGAGTCAATTGCGGCAGCCGCTAACCAAGCTGGCTTTGCTGCTGATGAGACCATCGGTTTTGCAACCGCACTTGCATCGCTAAAGGTTAGACCTGAAGAGGCACGTGGTGTTTTAACCCGTCTATTCCGCGAGTTCGACCTATCGGTTGCTGAGGGCGGTGCTAGGCTTGACGACCTATCTAGAGTGCTTGGCAAGACCAGCGAACAGACGGCTGAGTTCTGGAACCAGAACCCTAGCGACTTTGTGCAGGCGTTCCTGCGTGGAGCAAGCGCAACCGGAAAGCTAAACGAAGTAATCACCGCACTTGGCATCACTAACAGCCGTGAACTAAACGTTATCACCAGACTTGCTGGTAACATGAATGTTCTTACTTCTTCAATCTCAGACGCTAAAGAGCAGTTTGCAGAGGGCACTTATTCCTCAGAGGCTTATGGCAAGGTCGCAGATGACTTAGCCTCTAAGCTAACCATCCTTCAAAATGCAATTGCTGAGATGGGCGCGGAGCTTGGTGGTACTGTCACCGGACCGCTTGGGTTCTTCGTGGAAGAAATCACCAAGCTGGTTAAGGGCATCTCAGACCTACCTGGCCCAGTGAAAACTTTTATTGCCTTGGTTACCGCCCTGACCGCGGGTCTGGCAATCCTGTTCTCAAGCCTTGCATTCGGTATCGCTGGCCTGTTGGCCATGCGTCTTGCTTTCACCAACCTTGCCGACCAAGGAATCAAGGCTGGAATCAGTATGCAAACCTTTAGAGCGCTTCTAATCTCGATGATTCCAAGCGCCGGTGGTGCCACCACTGTGCTAGGTGCTTTGAACGCACAGGCTAGGGCGACTCAGCTCTCATTTGCTGGACTGACCTTTAGCGCAAGGACGCTTACTGCAGCTCTAGGAATCATTGGAGTTGCAGTTACTGTTGCTAGCACCGCAATGACGATGTTTGAGGAGCAGGAAAATAAGTTTGCCAAACTAGGCCAGTCGATGATTGAGGCTGCTGGAGGAGCCGAGGCCCTCAAGGAAGCGCTAAGGGCCGACGCTGAGGCGGGTACTTCTTATGGCAACCTTAGCGTTCAGGTCAAGGACCTAACCGAAGAGCAGAAGCTTGCCAAGAAAGCCTCGCTTGAGGAGGCTGTCGCAAGGGCCGAGGCCAGGAAGAAGACTGAAGGCGGGGAAGAGGCTTACAAGGCTGCGATGTCAGCCCTTGACGACTTTAACGAGAAAATTGAAGCTGGAACTGGCCTAATTCAAACCAACACCACAGCGCTTGGCGACAACACTAAAGAGTTTATTGTTAACGCCCTTTCCAAGAAGGACGACAAGGGACAGAACTTCTTTACCCAGCTTGCATCGCTAGACCCTGCAACTAAAGCCGAGCTTGAGAGAGTAGGCTTCGATGCTTCTAAGATGATTGAGGCTGGACTGGCAAAGCCCGGCGGTGCTCTTGACTACATAAAGAACATCATAAAGAAGGTTAACCCATCAAGCATCGGGGCTAAGGACCTCACTACAATCCTAAATGTCCAGGGCACTACTAACGACTTCTTCGATGCTGCAACTCAGATTGATGCAACAACCTCTGAGATTTCAACCTTAATCACAGTATCAAATGGAATCGGTCCAGCCATCTCCGACGGAATGGACGACGGAACCGAAGCGACCATTGACCTTAACGAAGAGCTTCGCAAGACTGTTAACCTTCTAACCGCTGGCTTGATATCTGAGAACAATGTTACTGCAGCCCTAAGCACCTTTGCTGCCGGAGCAAAAGAGACCGGTGGAGAGCTAGACGGCATGGGCATTGCCGCAAGGGAAAACCTAAGCAACTTTGCGTCATTCTTGGATGCTGCTACAGAGGCTTCCATCACAGCCGGTGAGGGTACTGCTGGAGCCGTCAGGAGAATAATTGGCGGCCTTAATGCGCTAGGCGCAGAGGGTGTCGACACTAGCGATGCGTTTAAAGTTGCCAAGACCGTAATTGTAAACAGCATCTCAGAAACAATTGGCGCTGACAAGGCTCTAAAGGCACAGCTGAATGCAACAACTAACCTAGAGGGCATTAGACAAGCTATCAGGGCTTTCTACGCCGTCAAGATTGCAGCTGCTACAAGCGGCGAGGATGTGCGAAACTTCACAAAGGGACTCCAGGCCGCACTTGGTACTCTGGACGGAACTGACTACCAAATCGACCCAGTGGTAAACACCACCAAGGCAAAGACTGCTCTCGAAAAGCTGCAAGACATTATCAAGAAAACTTTCAGCAAGCTCAACAGCGAAATGGCTGTTAAGGATTCGTTTAGTAACCTTGGAAAGTCCATTGAAGAGAACGGCAAGAGCTTCTCAAAGTTTACTGAAGCTGGTCGCTCTAACCTTAACGCTCTGCAGGATGTCATCGATGACCTTGCTAACAGCTCAAATGGAGACTTGAAGGTTTTTGCAAATAGCCTAGCTTCTATGAGAAAGGCCCTTGCAGACTCAGGCGCTGGGGCAGATGCTCTTGCGCAAATCGACAAGGTTATCAAGAGCATAGGCGTGAAGGGCAAGGCATCAGCCGCCGATGTCAAGGCGTTCAAGGATGCACTTAAGCAGGTCGGCAACACTGAGAGAAGCATCATCAGAGTCGACAAGGCAATTAAAAACATTGCCAGCTCAATCAGGGAAGGGCTTGGGGCTAGGTTCTCTCAGGGCAACGCCATTGATGCCCTTAGCCTTGCTTGGCTAGATGTATCCGATGCCGCTCAGCAGGCTCAGGATGACATCGATGATGCAACTACTAGCATTAGAGACGCAAGGCTTGAGATTGACAAAACCAACGCATCGATTGCTGAACTTGCAGCCGACAAGGGTCGCCTAGAGTATCAGCTTGGTGTGGCTCTGAAGTACGGGGACACAATCAGGGCTAACGAGATTCGTGCCGAGATTGCCGCCATTGATGCTGATGTCGCCGAGAAGCAAGCAAGCATTCAAGATGCTAACCAGCAAATCTCTGCTGCCAACGCACAGATTGCTCAGGCTCAAGGCGTGCTAGGTAACGGCGCGACGCTTCGCCAGCAGATTGAGCAGAAGCAGACCTTGCAAGATATCGCTTTGCTGTATGCGGATGTAGCGGCTGGCATGATTGCAAATGCAAAGCCCGGTGAAGACCTGAACGCAATTGTGGCAGCTCAGGTTCTCGCTTTTAAGGAAAACGCAAAGCAGCTTGGATTTACTGACGAGCAAATCGGTCTTGTTTCCACTGCTCTAAATGAAGAGCTGGCTGTTGCAATCAAAAACGTGCCGAAAGACATTAGCATCACGGCAAATGTAGTTACCGACCCAGCGCTTAAGAACGTTAAGAGCCTTGTTACTCAAGCAAATCTTGCACTCGCTGGCATTAAGGACAAGATTGTGACTGTGACTACAGTCTACCAATCTACTGGTGGTAGTGCCCTTAGCGTTGTCAAAAAAGCCTCTGGTGGATTAGTGAGCGGCCCTGGAACTGGAACCAGTGACAGCATCGCAGCCCGCCTATCTAATGGTGAGTATGTAATCAAGGCATCAGCTGTGCAGCACTATGGTGTAGACTTCTTTAATGCGCTAAACCAGATGCAAACCCCATCTGCGGCTTTACGCCCCATGCAGGTTGCTTCATCTGGCAGCTCGACTGTCTACTTGTCAACCGAGGACCGCCAGCTACTTCGTGCGGCTATCGATAGGCCGATTGCTCTGTACACAGATAACGCCACCATCGCTCAGTCTGCAAACGACGGCAACAAGCTTCTAGCTCAAAGAGGAATCAGATAATGGAACGCAAAGTATACTTTGGCAACTCCGTCAAGCAGGTCTGGATACCTGCCCCTAAGACGGGCCTGAGCGCCTCTTCTAACGCCTTTTTCTCCGACTCTCAGCTACTCAGTGGTCGAGCATTTGTAAAGCGCTCAGCGGCCAACCACAGGCGTTTTAGCCCTGCTTGGACTGGACCGCTAAACGCCGACTCAATCAATGACAGTTTGCACACGGTCAAAGACTTCTTCGATGGCATCTACGGCGATGGCCCATTCTACTGGCTGGACCCGTTCGCCATTGACACCAACCTGCTTGCCCCGAACTGGGCATCTCCGATGCTCTCGGTTGGCGACTGGGGTTCGATTAGCTCAATTGGAACTGCAGCTTTGGTTGACACTGCAGCCAACACCAAAAACTACCCTTACAAGTCCCTGCAGCTGACCTTCGGCGCATCGATTGCAACCAGCACCAAGTTTGCTAGGTTCATCATCCCAAGCGGCTACAAGTTCCACTTCGGATGGCATGGAGTGCAGACCTCTGGCGATGCAACTATCATCCTTCGCGCTTACGACAGGGATGACAACACCACTACCGACTTCGAGACTGACCCACTAGCGGTGACCAGCGCAATTAGGACTAACAAGTCAATCAGCGGCACCACCTACTCAATGGTTGACGTGATTATCAAGAACCCAACCGCATCTGCTAGCGTTATCTCGATTGCTGGCATGATTGCACAGGTGCTGCCAGAGGCTGACT
>JACCDG010163438.1_pt1 | contig 12726 bp, 14 predicted proteins | sample 7442471 | NCBI WGS metagenome assembly JACCDG01 (sample SAMN15323444, study PRJNA562643) | freshwater metagenome | isolation source: river surface water | place: USA:Blue River Watershed | collected 2017-08-17 | reverse complement strand
CGGGCTCCTCGCCGCTGACATAGACCACCGAGCAGCGACGCTTCGTGGGCGGGTTCTTTCGCGCCACGGCGCCCGCGATCATCATGAAGAGCGTCGACTTGCCGATCCCAGGCGCGCCGCCGACCAGGATGCGCGCGCCCCGGACGAGTCCCCCGCCGAACACGCGCTCGACCTCGGGCATGTCGAAGTAATAACGCGGCGGGTCGTTCCCCCGGATCTGGCAGATGTCGATGCTGCGGTCTCGTACCGTGCTCGCGGGTGGGGCCTTCGGTGCCTTCGCCGCGGGGCGGTAGACCTTCATGCGGTGGCTCCCGCACCGCTCGCATGCGAGCACGCTCTTCTCGTGCAGGTGGCCGCAGTCGAGGCATCGAATTGAGTCGGCCATGGCCGACCACCATATGTTCGCGCGGGGTGGAGCACCACCCGATGGAGGGGAAAATCGACTTGCGAAGCGGCGTGACGCGCGTGTACGCTGGGGGCGATGAATTCATCCTTGTACGGACCTTCCGTTCTGCGCACGCTCCCTATTCTGGGGCCTGAATTGCCTGGGAATCGAAGCGACTATCCGGACGTCTTCATCATCGATCCCACGACGCCTCCTCAAGTGCGCGTGGACATGATGTACGACATCATTTGCCAGGACGCGCACCGCGCGGATCTTCGGTCGCTGGCGCATCAGATCGCGGCCGGGAAGCGAGGAGACTTCGAGGTTCTCCAGTCGTTGCTCGACTGGCAGGCGCGCAACGTCCGCTACCAGGAAGATCCGACGGACGACGACGGGTGGCAGTTGGAGCTCGTGAAGCGTCCCGCGGTTGCGATCGTGGACGGCGAAGATGACTGCGAGGGGAAGGTCTGCGTGTTCGACACGTTGGCGATGGCGCTCGGGTACCCGGCGATTGACGTCTGGATCGAACAGAAGGAGAGTCGTAACAACCACGTCGCGGGTCGAGTCTGCGTCCCTCAGGATGAGGCCACGCGCGCCTTGCCGGTTCCACGGTTCGACGTGGAGGTCATCGAGCCTACCGACAAGCCTCGCGTGATCGACGGCGTATGGCTGTGGGTCGAGACGACGCTGGGTGATGTGAAGACACGGCGGGGGGTCGTTCCTGGGCCACGCGTGAGTGAACATCCCTACGTGGTCCTCGCCAGGTTCCGCGCGGCGGGCGTCGCGCGGCTGAGTTTGTGATGACTTGAGCGTGCGGCCGGAACGGGTATAGATTCGCGACATGAACACGATGGCAATGCCGAGACGTCGCCGCATGGAAGGGCCGCCGGTCCGGTTCAGCCGAACAGCGCAAGGTGAAATGCCCGAAGATGGAGATCCGGTCGAGGCGGCGGGGAGACTTTCGACGAATGCGCCTCAGCCCGTTCCGAACCCCGACGCGGTACTGATCGTTCAAGGCGCGGGGGACGGGAACGTGTTGCTTGGCCTGGAAGGCGTAGTGCCTCCGGTTCCGCCTTCACCTCCCCGTACGAACCCACCTTCTCCACCTGCTCCGCTCCGTACGAACCCGCCCGAACCGTCCCCGCCTCCGCCGGTTCGCACAGAGGTATCACCGACCGAACCCGTTCCGACAGATCGACCGCCCCTGACCAATCCTCCCCCGAGCTCCACGACCCTGGTTCGTGCGACGACGGGAACCATCGAGCTCTCCGTCGACGTTCCGGGCGCCACGGTGATGCTGAACGGACGGAAGGTCGAGTCGGTGCCGGCGGAGATTCATTGCCCTCCGGGCAGCTATCAACTGACGATCACGGCGCGGGGTTTCCTCACGCACCGTGCGACGGTGGTGGTGCAGCCGGACATGGTCACGACCGTCGATGTGCGTCTGCAGCGCTCCGAGATCGTTCGGGCGTCCGCGGAGGTCCGCGAGGTCGTGCGCGGTCGGCCCGCCATTCTTCGGCCGACCTCCTTGGCGGTCCTCGGGCTCGGCATGCTGGCGGCGGGTCTCGTGCTGTGGAAGGCGTTGCCGGAAGGGTCGGTTTCGACCTGATCAAGCTCACTTGCGGTGCGCTGGAGAGGGGGATAGGATGGGCGCATGCCCAGCCCCAGCCCACTGGCTCGCGTTCGACCGAAACTCGTTCGACCCGCCGGGTCTGCCGACAACCCCGGATTCAACCCCCAGCTTGGTCCACCCCCCGCAGCAACTTCTGGGATGGTGACGGAGCTCATCTGGTCGCAAGATCCTCTGGACTCGCCGGAAGAACTCACTGTGCTGGCGGATCATGCGCCGGGCGCGGAGGTGTCCGTGGACGGAGGCGCCTATCTGCCGTTGCCGTTGCGGGGCCTTCGGCTCGCCATCGGTCCGCATCGGATGACGGTGAGGGCGCCGGGGTTCCGCACCTTCCAAGCCGACTTCACCATGATCTCGCGGCGTTCCTATAGCTTCGAACTGTCGCCTGAGGACCTCCCTCGCGCGGTAGGGGTGCTCCTGATCGAGCCCAGCGTTCAGGGTGCCATCGTCAAGATCGATGGCCGTGTGGTCTCTGGACCGAACTTTCGCGTCGAGCTCCCCGCGGGCTCTCACCGGATCGAGGTGACGGCGGAAGGGTACGAGCCTCAGACGTTCGCCGCGGAGGTCGGCGCGGGGCTCACGAAGCGTCTCACGGTGCAACTCACGCAGGCCTCGGTTCCGACTTATGTGTGGGCAGGCGCGGTCCTCATGGTGGCCGTCGCGGTCAGTGCGGGCGTCGCGCTGAACAGCACCCCTCCGAAGCCTCCGATCGCGGAGGATCGAAAGGCGCGCAGGGGGGAGGGGCGATGATCTCCGTCCGACTGCTGCAGGTGGCGCTTCTGCCTGAGAAGCACCGCCAACTCGCGGGCATCTCGGTCGATGTCGCCGACGTGGCGACCTCGTCAGTCAACGATATGATGACGGCGCTCGTCGCGGCGCGCGACCCCGGTGTCGTCACGTTCACGCACACCTTCGACGGCGAGAAGGCGCAGGGGTACCTGAGCGAGTGCTTCCGGTACTCGTTCGAGGAAATCAACCGGATGGCCCCGCAGGCGCAGTGTGACGCGGTAGTCGAGGTGTGGCGCGCCTTCGCGGCGTACTGGAAGTGCCTCAACTTGCGCCCGTACGGGCTGCAGAAATACCGCCGCGTCTGTGCGCAGGCGTGGGGTGGTCCGCCGATCGGTCCTACGGACGAGTCCGCCGCACGAACGGTCCAGCGTGACGATCGCCCCTACATGAACTGGGAGTGGCCGGGGCAGTGGCGCCACGACGCGATGGCACGCTACTTCGGGAATCGCGCCACGTCGCGGCTCGTCATCTTCGGTTCGAAGAAGGACAATGACGAGGTCGACGCAGACGGGCAGGTGGGGTGCTCCTCGTCGAACACCGCCATCAACGCCAACTGCCCGATGCCGGGCGAGGTCCACCGGATCTGGATGCAGAACAACTGTTTCGTCGACACGACGCGACTCTGGTCACCGGACCAGGTCCGCGACGGGGGTGTCACGGACTCGGACAACACCGACGCGGACGACACCGACGACGGAACGGGGGATGACCCGAGCGCGGCCACGTTCTGGAACTGGTCGGCGGGCGCCTGGGAGCATTCGGACCCCGTCGTCGGCCAGGAGCGTTACTTCGTCATCCCTCCGCTCCTCTGGTACTGGCGTCTCCTGTGCGCGCCTCAGCCGGGCCTGAAGGTGACCGACGGCGGACCCGACGTTTCACTCGTCGAGTGGCTCTACCGGCTCGGGCCGACGGAGGTCATCCGGACCGCAAAGCGCGACGTGGTCGTGAAGAACGCGTTGATGCTTTCCGCGCGAGGGCGCGACCGCCTCTCCCAGATCCTGGGAGACGCGGAGCTTCAAGAGGGTCAACTGCACGAGCAGGAGCTCGCGGACGTGCGTCAGATCGGGAACGTGATGCTCGGCGCGGCCGGGGCGGTGCTTCAGATCGGCGGCCCCGTTGGTTTGATCGGGGGCGCGGTCCTGGGGATCGCAGGCGCGGTGGCCAATTTCTTCCCGGATCTTTTCGCGGGTGGAGAACAGCTTACGATCGACCTTTTTGGTCGTCGCATGACCGTCGTGGAAGTCTATGCGCAGCAGGACGGAGGTGCCGCCCTGGGGTACCTGGAGAGCATCCCGGATCCCCCCGGCCGCGTCGCGCTCGGCGACCCGCGGCTTCCGCCTCCACCTCCCGCGGCGCCGAGCTCGCCACGGCCTGGAACCTCGTCGATCGTACCCATCCTCCCCGTGATTCTTCCGGGGCCTGAACTTCGTGACCCGGCGGACGTGACCGAGGTGATCCAGGGGAAGCGGACGGGCCCGTCCGTCGGCAGCGTCGCTCTGACGAGCGTGGCCGCCGTGGCCCTCGGGGCTGCGACCTATGCCGTGGTCAAGCGGGTGCGTGAATCGTAGACGGCTGTTGACAGCGTGGTCCTGCACCACGCATGATTCTGACCATGCCCTGTAAACTCGGAGTGTGTTTCGCCCCTATCTCTCGGCCGGATGGGGCAAAGAGGTCAGCCGCGGCTCTGGTGCGACCGCGTCGGCCGGCCGTTTCTGCGAGCGAGCGCTCTCGAACGCCCGCCACGTCGGCGCCTGCGACGCCTTCGCGCTCGCCCGCGGGCGCTCTCGAAGGGACGCGACCGAGCGGCGTGCGCCAACTCGACCCGGATCGAATCACGGCGTGCGTCCAGATGTATGGGGAGCTTCCTGAGGGATCGCGGGCGACCATCGCGAGCGCGTTCGCGGGTCGCCCGCGGAGCGCGGAGACGGACATCGCGTGGTGCAGCGCCGTGGAGCTCGCCTACCAGGGGCTGACCCCTCAGGCCCCTGCGGGCGCGATCGACGCGGACCTCCCGGCGGTCATGGCCCCTGCGGCCAGAGCGCGCCTGAGCAGGCGAGCGCCCGCGGGTACGCTGGCTCCATTCTTCGGGGATCCGAACAACCAGTCGGACTGTCAGGTCAACGAGGTGATGGGCTGGCGGTGGGACCCCGCACGTCGACGCTGCGTGCCGGATGACGATCCGAGCCCTTCAGGCACCCCGAGCCCCGGCGGGGGGTCTGCCGTTCGGGATGTGTCCGACTGTGTTTCGCAGGGCGGCACCGTCGTGTCTTCGGGCGGACGGTCGATCTGCAACGTGGACGGTCGGGCGGTGCCGATCGGCGGCGACGATGACAACACCGAAGAGATCGTGCAGGGTGTTGTCACGGGCGCGCTGGGTATCGCGCGGGTCGTGTCGGAGATCGTCCAGCGATCTGACCAGCGCGAGTTCCAGCAGTTCGTGCTCGGACTCCAAAACGAGCAGCGGCGATTCGAGGCGCAAGCTCGTGCCGGGGACCAGGCCGCGGCCGAGGCGCTGGGCCGCATCAACGCCGCCATCGCCGAATCCAACGCTCGCGCGGCCGAGGCAAACCGCGCGGCAGCCGAGTCGGGCCGCGCGCCGGTCTACCCTCCCGAGCTCCTCGCGCTTCTGCAGCAGAAGCAAGGCACCCCGACCTGGGTCTGGGTCGCAGGCGGCGTCGCGGCGACGGCGGTGGTCGCCGCGCTCGTCGTCGTGGCGACGCGGCCCGCACCTGCACCCGCACCGTCGCGCTAAGGCCATGCTCCGTCGTGTAGAATTCGAAAGCCCGATGACTCCCTCGAGCCGTGTTGAGCTCGCGGACGGTCGCGTCGTGCCGGTGGAAGAACTGCTGAGGTTTTCACCGGGCGCGCTCGAGTCGCTTGCGCTCTCGGACGACGTGCGGAATCAGGTGGAGCGCATCGATGCGGGCGAGCTCGTGCTCCCCGGCGCGGACCGCTGGCGGTCTCTCTATGAGGAGGCCCGTCCGAGCGCGCCGGTCTGGGTTCCGGCGCACGATCGAAACGCCAGGGTGGTCGAAATTCAGATGGCCCGCGACGCGCTCGCGGACCCGTGGCAGCCCTACCGATCGGCACGGATCGCCGGGGATGACGTATCGGTCGTGGGCGCGGTTGCCTGGCAAAAGGGTGACGCCGAGTTTGACGTGCTCGTGGCGCCGCCTGGGGCGGACGCCTCCGCGGTACGCGTGCGCCTGACGGACGCCGATCGGCGCAAGTTGTGGGATCACCTCACGGGGTTCCTGTGGGCCCTTCGAATCGAGGACGGCGACCTCGCCACAGGCGAAGGTCGGTTCGGCAACGAGTGGCGATCGGCTCGCGCTTCGATCGGGATGACGGGATCGGGCCTCCGTTCGGCCTACGTCGGCTCGGACCCCGACGGGTCGATCTACGTGCGTGAAGATGGACGTTTTCGTGCGGACCAGCAGGCCCGCACCGCCGTCGCCGAGCAGTACGCGGGGCTCCTTCGTCGTTGGCGTGCCGCGTCGGGCCCCCCGGTCGTTCGGGATCTCATGCCGCTGTCTTTCTATGAGGAGGTTGGTGGTCGGGACGACCTCGCGGAGAGTGTCCGCGGATCCGGGTCAGCGTTCTGGGCCGCGGCGGCGGGAGTGGTCGCGCTCACGGGCGTGTGGCTGGTGTCGCGCACGGACACCGTGCGCGACTGGCTCGGTCTGCCGTCGAAGGTGGCCGCGTGAGCGAACATCTTCCGGACGCACTCAAGAGGAAATGGCGCGCGGATCTGGCCCGGCGCGAGCGCGACCTGATCGACGCGCGGTCGCGCGCGCGCAACGAAAAGGAGTACCAGTACACTCACGGCTACGAGCCCGAGTCGGGGACCTGGCTGGTCCCGCTCGACTGGTTGCCGCGCCGCCTCGAGGTGGTCGGTCCCATCGACTGGGTCGAGTACGTGAGCCGGAAGAAGTTCGAAGGCCCGAAGACCTACATCTTCCACCACGACCATGAGATCGAGCATCGACCCTGGCTCGCGCGCGGTCGGAACGATTACAACGAGGTCGCCTACGCCGTGCTCGGCGGAGGCTATACGATTACCGCGCATGGAATCGAGGATGACCCCACGGACCGGCGGGACATTCCGATGAAATCGACATTCCGCGTGCCTCGGACCCTCCCGAATTCGATCGTGGGTATGGGCAAGGCTTTCGGAATCGGATATAGGATTGGCAAGAGGAATTCGGCCGATCGCCAATCGTCGTGGACGTGGCAGAGTCGCGAGTTGGACCTTTCCGACTCGGGTCTCGTCCTCGCCTACCGTCGAGGAAGAAACGCACAACTGTACTTCGTGCCCGAGCGGTGACCTCATGCCCCAACCCCGATACGCCATCGTCACAAACCCCTACGCGAAAGACGGAACCATGGACAACGAGCGAACCAGCAAGAAGAACGGCAACCCCGAAGATCAGCCCAAGCCCGACGCGATGAAGGTCATGGGCACCTTCGCCCTGGCACTCGGCGCGGTCGGCGCGGCGCTCGCCGTGAAGGGGGCGATGAACTACTGGGCCGAGCGGGGGACCTGGTCTTCGCAGACCTCGAACATCCTCCAGACGACCCTCGGCGCGGCGGTCACCCTCGGCGCGGCGGCGACGGGCCATCCTCGTGTCGCGGCGGGTGTCGGCGGGACGCAGATGGTCCTCGGCGCACAGGGGCTGCTCGACGAGTACCGCATGCAGGCGACGCCGACGTCCACGCCCCGTCCGACCACCGCCCCGACCACCGCCCCGACCACCGCCCCGAACGCGACCACCAACTCCGGAGGTCGTCTCGCGGGGGGGCGCCCGGCGGCGGCGGCGTACAACCCCTCGCGCGCACGCGCGCAGGCCGCCTAGGGGGGGGGATTCACTTTCGATTCCATGCGCACGGTGATACAACCGCGCGCGCAACCTGATCCCTGAAGCAGAGGAAATTTCACATGGACATCGCACAGACCCTCAACCGGATGACCCTGATCCCCTTCGTGTACGACACGGTCATCTTCCGCTTCGCGGCGGCGACCCCCTCGGGCGGAGTCAACGCCGTGACGCTCGACAGCATGTCGTACACGGTGTTCCAGAAGGGCGAGGGCGAGACCGACGCCGACGCCGGGTACTCGATCGTCAAGGACTTCATGTTCACGAACCTCTACAAGAACGGAGGGGTGGACAAGACCGCGCAGTTCCAGATGGAGGGCGTGGGCATCCAGTTCCTCGGACAGCCGTTCATCGCCACGGCGGGCATCACGAGCGGCGACACCGTCACCGGCACCCTGATCGACGCGGCCGACCACGCCGAGGCGCTCGCCAACCTCGTGCTCATGCAGACGTACATCAAGGTCGGCGGCGACGAAGAGGACTGCGCCTCGTCGCTGGGCCCCACGGGGTTCTGGGGCTACGGCTCCGAGGGCCTGGGGGACAACGCGGTCTCGCCGCGCCTGCAGAACGCCATCATGGGCAACGAGCGCACCTTCCGCTACGCGGTGCTGTCCGAGCCGGTGGCGCGCAACGGGGACCCCGACAACCCCGTCGTCCACATCATGCGGTCGGCGAGGACCGCCTACACCTACTCCGCGACCGGACTCGCGGCCGCCGCGGCCGTCGTCTGCTACGCGGCCAACGTGGTCGCCTTCGGGACGCGCGGCTGATCCGCCAGGGCCCCTGCCCAACGCCGTTCCTCGTTCGCTCTCTCCGATTCTCACCGCCATCTGTGCTTCTACGTGGATCACTCGTGGTATCCTCGCGGATAGGTGTAACCCCACTTTGCCCGCGTGTCAAGCGGGTAATCGGCCTAACGACGGAGCGACCATGAGCGTCGACGCAAAAGAACTGAGCCTCTCGATCCGTGATCAGGTTCTGGCCATGGAGCAGGCGGCGAAGATCGACATCATGCCCGGCACCGTGCTCACGGATGATAGCGCCATTGCGCTCGTCATCGCGGGTCCGCTGGACCGAGCGCTCATCATGATCTCGGAGCTCAAGTTCGATGGCCTTCCGAGCACGTTGACCTACCCCTTCGACATTTCCTTCGGCCTGGGGATCGGGTCGATGTGTGACGTGGATCGGAACCGCCTCATCTCGGGCCCGGCGCCGGACCTGATCAGCTTGAAATCTGCCACGGACCGGCGCGCGGGGATGCTCTACCACGCAGCCAACGTGCTCGCCGGAAAGTTCTACCTGTGGGCCGCGACGCCCGCGGGATCGGGCAAGAAATTCACGGCCCGCGTGTCCGTCGTCGCGGACCACAAAGGCGGCGGCGGCGAGGTGGCCGTCCTCCGTGGGGACGTGTTCGGCTAGAGTGCCTCCATGACGCTGCTCATCGAGCCGGGTTCGCCCTCCGCCTACGCCGCGCAAAAGCTCGACGACGCGCTTTTGTGGTGGCGAGGTGAGCTCGGCGCGCTGCAGCGCGAGGTGGGGGGGATCCTCGCGCCGGGGATCGATCCGACTGCGTGGGCAGGGTTTGGAACCAACGGCGATCCGCGAAGCGCGGGGGGGACGGCCGCCTTCTGGGAGATCGGATGGGGCAGTCTGCCGGGCGGAACCGTGCTCATCCCGCCCCCCAACCGAGACACCAGCGTACAAAACACGTGGTTCGGACTTCACGAAGATCCGCGCGTGTTCGCGTCCATCGGGCGCCCTGCGAGCATGGCGTTGGGAGCCTGGACCCAACTCCCCGATCAGACCGCTTTGACGATCACCGACCTGCTCGACCAGGGATACGCCGTCAGTCGGACGATGGGCGCGGCCGCCCCGCGAGGAACGTTCGATGCGTCAAGGATCCGCGCGGACGTGAGCGGACTGTGGTTCGTCTTCCTGATGTTCGGCGCGTTTTCGGCGGGCGCGCCGCGGTGGTCGAGACACCTCCGGCCGTACCGCGATCAACTCGCGGGGGTCCCCGAGGACGGCCGCGCGGGCAAGCTGATCTGGACGATCGCCACGGAATGCGCGCAGGGTCAGCACGTCGGTCGACCGGGCGATCACGACCGGGTCGTCTGGACGGTCGAACGCACGTGGCAGAAAATCGAGGCGGCCCGCTGGATCGACCTCGCGATGGGGGGCGACGGGTCGTTCTACGACCTGCACGGGGACGCCGACTGGGGGTGGGCGCAGGCTGTGATCACGCGCCGCGCGTACGGGTATGACCTCGCGGGGATCGGGGAACCGGATCGAGGGTATACGTACAGGCCCTCGGCGTTGCCGCTCACCTCGAAGCTGCTGATCGGAACGGCGGGAGTGGTCGTGGCGGGGATGCTGTGGAACCGACGCGAATCGATCCGTCGTTTGCGACACGATGGTAGGTGACTCGCGTTTTATTTTTCGCTAGAGTCAACCCCAAACTCACGCGCCCATCCTGTGGCGCCACCCCCTGGGGAATCCACCATGCCTACGCCGAAGACCACCCGCAAGAAGACCACCCGCAAGAAGACCACCCGCAAGAAGACCGCCAAGCGCGTCGGCACGAAGAAGCGCGCCAGCGCGAAGATGGCTGCCAAGCGCGTCGGCGCGAAGAAGGCGCCTCGCAAGACGGCCACGAAGAAGCGCGCCAGCGCGAAGATGGCTGCCAAGCGCGTCGGCGCGAAGAAGGCGCCTCGCAAGACGGCCACGAAGGAGCCCTCGGGTCGCCGATCGAACCCCACTCTCGACGAGAGCCTCAAGGCTCGCGAGAGCGGGGCACCCTCTTCAGAGGGCGGCATCCTGGGGTTCCTCGACCGTCTCTGATTCATCGCAGGGACTGGATAGAAACTTCTTTGCGCGGTAGGCTCGCGCCACACATCGCGCAAAACCACAGGACACAGGAGCAAAATGAAGACGAAGCACGGCAAGAATTCCACCCAGGGTGCGGTCTCGTTCGCGGAGCTTTTCGGTCTCGGTCCCGGACGCGTGTCGAACCCGTCGAACCGTGGCCGACACCAGCGCTCGGCCCCTGGATCGAGCGGCTGGGCCGGCATGCGTCCCGCGACCTCGGGCGGGGGCGCGAAGGGCAAGAAGAGCGCGAAGGGCAAGAAGAGCGCGAAGGGTCGCATGTGGGTCGATCCGAGCGGTCGACGCATCGACGAGGACATGCGACCGAGCAAGGCGGGCAAGCCCTGCAAGAAGAAGCGCTGCGCGACGAAGCCGCCGCGCTTCGAGGCCCGCAGGGCCGGGAAGTTCACCGGCATCATCGACAACGCCGCGGGCACGGGCTCCGGGCGTCGCGGTCGCTTCGTGAAGCGGGGCGACCGCGACTGCATGGCCGAGGGCGGCGCCGCCAATGGCCCGGAGGTTCGCCTCACGCTCGAGGTACTGGAGGACTCCGAGCTCGCCGAGGCCGGGAAGCACCCGAGAGGGCCTTACGACGTCTGGACGGACGTCAAGACGAAGAACGTGTTCGTCTACGACCGGCGCTCGGCGACCCTGCTGCCGAAGTCGTTCCTCCGCGTGTCCGACGCCCATGCGTGGATCAGGCGCGGGCAGGCGGCGAAGAACACGTGCCCCCCGACGGGTGCGCGCAGCAAGGGCCTCGCTCGTCGGGCGAACCCCAAGACGAAGGCCCCGACCAAGGGCCTCGAGGCGCGCGTCGGCCGCATCGAGACCCAGGTCGCCGTGCTCGATACGCGCGTTTCGCGTGTCGAAGGGGGCGTCACGCGTGCCCTCAGCATCCTGGCGGGCAAGGGCGGCAAGGGCGGCAAGGGCGGCCTCCCCAGCGGCTCGCGCGGCCGCCTTCCTGCCTCCACCCGCTAACGACTCCACCATCCCCAAAGACGCGTTGACCCAGGCCTCGCCTGGCGAGTAGCATAGAGCCATGCCCGACTGGTTCGAAACGGACTCCCGCCTCGAAGATCTGTTCGCACAGCTTCGAGGTCAGGCGCGCATCGGGGCGATGGAGGCCGTGCAAGGCGCGGCCGACGCGCTCGTGGCGCGCCTCCCCTCGCTGGGCGCGGCGGCCCGTGCCGAACTTGCCGCGGCTATCCAACAGGTACGCGTCGCAGTCAGCGCGGAGATCGACGCGCAGCAGGCGCGCGCCATCCGGATCCTGGCGCAGTACGAGCCGACGCTGCGTGATCGCGTGAATCGCATCGCACGCGACGCGGGCGCGTCCTTGTCGGGAGGTGCCCTCGAGGAGGCCGATCGACAGGGCGGCATCTACGCGGCGAAGGCGCGGTCGTGGGTGATTGCGGGTGGGGCGGTGGCCGCCCTTCTGGCGGTGGCCGTGGCGGTCACGCTCGGCCAGCAAGCGAGGTCGCAACGGAGAGTCGAACGGAGAGTCGCATGACAACAAGGAGCGTGGGCGCGGGCACCCAGCGAGTCGACATCTCGATCGAGTACGCCGACGAGGTTTCCGCCTTCAACCCGGACTCGTTCGCCATGGCGATGCACGCGCTCATGCGCGAGCGGCTCGCCCCCGGCACGGTCCTCGCGCCCTCCCTGCCTGTCAACCCCGTCTGCCAGACGTGGAAGGGTCGGATCGACCTCAACCGCGTCTGGGTCGCCAGGATCTCGTTCGTGATCGTCACGCGCGGCACGAACAGCCGCGCGCTCGCGGACGTGGTCGCGCAAGCGTTCCACGACGGCGGCGCGGAGGCCGTCGATGTCGCGGACCTCGCCCAGAAGATCGACGAGGGGGACTCGTTGCCCCCTGCCTGGTACACGGGTCCCATCGGTCGCGTCTCGATGACCATCGAGCGTCTTTCGGCCGTGCCCACCGTCCTCGCGCCGCGCCCCCTCGAGGAGGGCACGACGGTGCTGGGGATCGAGGTGATCCAGGCGTGGCAGCACGCGACCGTGCGCCAGGGCGAGACCGTGGTGGTCCCGACGCCCGTGCCCGAGGGCACGGCGGCGCCGGAGCCCTCACCGACGCCCAGGCCCTACGGTGGGACGCCCGAAGAGCCCATCATCCCGCGCGATGGCCCGACCGAGGGGGTCGCCGTGCCGTGGCGGTGGGT
>JACCDG011299615.1_pt1 | contig 12728 bp, 11 predicted proteins | sample 7442471 | NCBI WGS metagenome assembly JACCDG01 (sample SAMN15323444, study PRJNA562643) | freshwater metagenome | isolation source: river surface water | place: USA:Blue River Watershed | collected 2017-08-17 | reverse complement strand
TGATAAACTCAGTATATCAGAAAACTCTGATGCTTACTACTTAAACCAAGTGCTATATGTACACCTATAATGGAGAATACAGTTTTACAAAGGAGGTTATCACTAACTGGCGGTCATCAGCTACAGGGGTATACTTCCTATTTGAAGGGACTCAGATCGTCTATGTTGGGTCAGCTGTAAGTGACGAAGGTATACGAGGTCGGTTACTCCAACATATTAATGAACGGAATTTTCCTTACGTAACCAACTTCGGTTACAAGGCGATTGCCGGTAAGGATGCTGTTCTCGCACATGAACTCGCTGAGATCAAGCGTTTGCAACCAAAGCATAACACCGTCGGAAAATCATATGGACTATAAAATTGAAGCAAAGCCGTTCGTTCACAAGTCAGGGCAAAAATATCTGACGGTTGAGATTACCGATATGGCATTCCACTCTAGTAATCCTAGAGAGACTGTGAAAATTGGCAAAAAAATGGAAGAGGCCATAGCTGAGAAGCGGGCTGGGCGATTCTATAAGCCCCTGACAAGTCCGCCACCGCTCGACCGTGCCTCAATTAGGCAGTACATAATTGAACAGCTCCAGCAAAATGAAGACTTTGTACGTCTGGTCAAGGAACACGAAGAACAAGGGGTCAAAGTCCTTATCGCCATACCTGAAGACTACATCCCTGTTGGTCTAGGGGCGGATGCGGTCGAGTTTATGAATAGTAAAAATGGTAAACGGTTACTAAGAGGGGTTGCAAAGGAGAAAAGAGAGGAATAAAATTATAGGTACAACTTTGCGTAGTAAAAAGTAGAGTAGCGTATCGCCTTAGGCCATGCCTACTTCGCGCAAGAAATAAGTAGTCTTTCGACCAGCTTATTTCGTGTGTGGAGTAGGCATTTTCTATATCCATACATTTTATTGAATTTAATTCACTAAAAGTATGCAAAAGCTACATTGGACTACCGTCCAGAAGAAAGTAAAAGATCTTATTCCGCAGGAGATTAATCCTCGCAAGATCACCGACGCACAGATGAAAGCTCTTACAGAGAGTCTAAAGAAGTTCAACCTAGTAGAGATACCAGCTATAGATACCGACGGCACAATCCTTGCTGGACACCAACGGATTAAGGCGCTTCAACTCTTAGGTCGAGGTGAAGAATTAATCGACGTACGAGTACCAAATCGCAAGCTCGCTGACAAGGAGTCAAAGCAGTACCTCATAGGTTCAAACAAGCTCGGGGGCGATTGGGATTATGATCTCCTCAAAGCGTTCGATATGGACACCTTGTCCTTCGCTGGTTTTGACTCGATTGAGTTGGCTAAGTTTTGGGACGAAGACAATGAGGTCAAAGATGATGATTTTGACGTTGAGAAGGAGCTAAAGAAAATCGTCCCACCAAAGACTAAGCTCGGGGACGTTATCCGTCTTGGTCGGCACAAGCTCATCTGTGGTGATTCTACGAAACCAGAAACTCTCGCTCGACTACTCGGTACTGAGCGAGCCTCAATGATCTACTCGGATCCGGTATACAATCTGAAGATAAATTATGACGGCGGTATTGGTGGCAAAAAAGATTACGGGGGTAAGGTGAACGACTCTCGTACCTTTGAGGAATACCAGACGTTCATCAAGGATAGTCTTAGTGCAGCTCTCGCTGTATCAGAACCTAACACCCACGTCTTCTACTACTGCGACCAAATATACATCGGGCTAATTCAAGAGGTATATCGCTCACTCGGTATCGCCAATAAGCGAGTCTGTCTGTGGCTCAAGAACTCACAAAATCCTGTTCCGAAAGTGTTCTGTAATAAGGTATATGAGCCTGCGGTGTACGGCGTTCGAGGAAAGCCGTATCTGACTGAGAGTATGCAGGATTTAAACGAAGTATTGAACAAAGAGTTTGGTACAGGCAACGAACTGGTCACACAAGTAGATGATTTTATTGAAATCTGGACTGCTAAGCGGCTGTCTGCCAAAGACTACCAACACGCCACCTCAAAACCGCTTACGCTCCATGAGAAAGCGATTAAACGCTGTACCAAACCAAACGACATTATCCTAGACAGTTTCCTTGGTTCGGGTAGTACGCTCTTGGCTGGCGAACAGTTAGGGCGACGAGTGTATGGGTGCGATTTAGAACCTCGATTCTGTGACCTCATTATCAATCGCTTTGAGGCTATGACAGGCACCAAAGCAATCGTTGAACGGTATGAAGAAAAGTAAGTCTGCCAAGCAGTTTCTCCTTGAACTGACTAAAGTACCGATTGTGCAGGTGGCGTGCGAGAAAGCTGGACTATCTCGCAATACCGTCTATCGCTGGCGGAAAGAAGATAAGGAGTTTGAGAAGAAAATGGATCAAGCCATCGCTGACGGTGTGGCTTTGGTGAACGACATGAGCGAAAGTCAGCTTCTCACTCTTATTAAGGAAAAGAACTTCCCAGCGGTACGGTTTTGGCTCAATAAACGCCACCCAGCCTATAAGGACAAGATTGAAGTGACGAGAGCAGGAACCATTGAAGAATTGACTCCAGAGCAAGAAGCCACGGTGCGTAAAGCACTAGAAATGGCTCGCATTATTCCTTCTAAAAAACATGATCATGATAAACAATAACCCTATTTCCGAAGAACTATTTAACTCAATGAAGAAAGACCGTGTCGTACGGCAACAAATTATGAGTGGGAGCTTTAACTACTTCTTCCATTTCTACTTTGCTCACTATGTGCAGTTTCCGACAGCAGCGTTCCAGCGAGACCTAATCGGTAAGCTCGAAAACGAACCAGACGAACACCTGTTTGTGGTGGCGTTTCGTGGGTCGGGTAAATCGACGATTGTGACAACTGCATTCCCGATTTGGTCAATTCTCGGTAAACAAGAAAAGAAATTCGTCGTTATCTTTTGCCAGACTCGAGTGCAGGCTAAACAGCACATGATGAATATCCGTAACGAGTTAGAGAACAATCAGCTTCTCAAGAATGACCTCGGTCCCTTTAGTGAAGAGTCTGATGAATGGGGATCACATTCGATTGTGTTCTCAAACACTAAGGCTCGTATAACGGTCGCTTCAACTGAGCAAAGTATTCGAGGACTTCGCCACCACCAGCACCGACCTGATTTATTCATCTGTGATGACGTCGAGGACGTAGCCTCTACCAAGACTCGAGAGGGGCGTAATAAGACCTATCAGTGGCTCACTGGTGATGTAATTCCAGCTGGTGACCAAGATACTCGTCTTATCGTGATTGGTAATTTACTCCATGAAGATTCACTCCTCATGCGACTGCGAGAGCGAGTATTCAAGAAAGAATTAGACGGAACCTTTATGTCCTGTGCGATTGCCGATGCAAAGGGAAAGTCTAATTGGCCAGGCAAATTCCCGAACGCTAAAGCCCTTGATAAAGAACGAAAGAAGATTGGTGACGAAGTGGCGTGGCAACGTGAGTATCTACTTAATATTATCCCGGATGATGATCAAGTGATTCATCCTGATTGGATTCAGTATTACCATGCTGACAAGTTGCCAGAGACGACCACCAAAGCCTATCGAGCGACCTATTCTGGCGTAGACTTGGCTATCTCAGTGAAAGACACGGCAGACTGTACCGCCATGGTATCGGCTCGGATTTATGGTAGGAACGAGAAACTCCGAGTCTTTATCCTGCCTCAACCATACAACCAGCGACTGACGTTTCCGCAACAGGTGGAGATGATGAAAGTCCATAAAAAGACTGTCCTTAATCGCAGTACCGATAAGCTCATTATTGAAAGTGTTGGCTACCAAGACGCCCTCGCTCAAATGCTTGATTCGCAGGGAGTCGATGCTGAGTCGGTTAAACCGCACAATGACAAACGTACTCGTCTGGCTCTTACGTCATCTATGATCCGCAATGGTACCGTTCTCTTCCCAGACAAGGGGTGCGAGCAGTTACTTCAGCAGATGATTGGGTTTGGTGTAGAAAAGCATGATGACCTTGCTGATGCATTCTCACTGCTCGTTCTCAAGATTGTTGAAGACTTTACCCACGAAAGCACTTTCCTGATGGCGTGGCTCGGAGATGGTGATATGGATGATAACGTCTTGTGGTACAACGACTACCGTGATGTTCTCCAAGATGTTGATTGCTTGCTACCGAAAGCTAAAGAGCAAATCGAGGTGATATTCACCAAGGATAGGCGACGTTAAACCAGTAGCGAGTATGTGACGTATTTCAAACCCTGCATAGCTATGCAGGGTTTGTGGTTCTGTCATTAATTAACCTATGACAGAGGTATTACAAAGCGACTATAAATACGTCCTATACGCACGTAAGTCGACCGAAGGTGATGAAAAACAAGCTCTTTCTATCGACTCACAGATTAAAGAAATGACTCAAATTGCTGAACGAGAGAAGCTCAATATTGTTGAGGTAAGACGAGAATCTCATTCAGCTAAAGAATCGAGTCAGCGTCCTGTATTTGAGGAAATAGTCCGAGATATTGATAACGGAATTTTTAACGCCATCATTACATGGGCACCTGATCGACTTTCTCGAAATGCTGGCGACCTAGGCAAGCTTGTAGACCGAATGGATCAAAAGAAGCTCATCACAATTAAAACGTTCGGGCAGAATTTCACCAATTCGCCGAGTGATAAATTTCTCCTCATGATTCTTTGTTCGCAAGCCAAGCTCGAGAATGACAATAAAAGTATCAATGTGAAGCGTGGCATGAGGACACGATGTGAGATGGGCTTGTGGCCAGCACAGCCACCGACAGGATACCGAAAGGTAGATGGGAGATTAGCTAAGTGCGAAGTTGAAATTGACCCCGATAGAGCAGACATTATTAAGCAGATCTTTGAGAAAATTGCTTATGAGAAATGGAGTGCTTCCAAAGTCCACGCTTGGCTAAAATACGATCTGAACTTCCGTACTTTACGTGGTTATCACTTAAGTATCGGAAATGTCTTCAAGATCATAAATAACACTTTCTACTACGGCAGATTCGAGTTTCCTCAAGGATCTGGCATCTGGTATGACGGCAAACACACACCCCTAATAACCAAAGAGCTATTTGATGAAACCAGAAACTCAATTAAGTCTCAGGTCATAAAGTCTCAGGGTAAGGAGTTTGCTTTTACTCGGATGATGAAGTGTGGTGTTTGTGGCTCTGGTATTACGGCTGATGAGAAATTTAAGAAGCTAAAAGCAGGTGGTGTGAATCGGTATGTCTATTATCGTTGCACCAAAGCAAAGGACAGAAGTTGCAAGAATCAAGCAATTAATGAGCCTGACTTAATTACAGCTATGACAAAAATGCTTAATAGCATCACTCTTGATCAAGTGAAACTAAACACCAAGTTGAATGCGGAGATCCAAAAGTTTAAGAAGCTTCAGGCGATGTTTCTAGGAAAGAAGAAGACTGAAAAGATCGAATCAATTGATGTGCGTGATTATGCAAGATTTGTACTCACTGAGGGGAGCGTACTGGAGCAGAGATCTGTGCTTGAGTGTGTGAGTAGCGATCTATTATTAAGAAATGGCTTAATAAATGTTTCTTAGAACAATTTACCTCCGGCCATAGCTTCACTAACTTTTGCCAGCTCGCAAATCTCACTTATTGAAGCATTATTACTCTTAAGACTATAGAAGTTATTTTCACCAAGTAACACGTATGACCACTCTCTACCCATTCTTTCTTCTGGTGGTAGTGAATTAATTCGCTTCACCCAATCAATTGTAGCAAGTTGTTTTTGTTTAACATTTTGATCATTCAGATCTTTGTCTGCTTTTGTTTCAACCAAGTAGATTTTATCTGTCGTCTTTATAATAAAATCAGGAGAATACAAAGAAAGAAGACCGTCTGTACGAATGTATGAGATTGTTGCGAATGAGTGATAATACTCATTTACTTTAATAAGAGATTCAACATTTGAATCTGAGTCTGCGTATTCGAGCAGGTTTTTTTCGAACTCACCTTTGTTAGACGGGTACGGTAAACGTTCGTATATAGTTTTTGCAATCTCTAGGGAGTAATTTTCACGCATTCGAAGCTCTGTAACTTCGGAAAAATATCTCTTTTCAACTTTTGCCTCCGTAGGTTGAATTGACTGTTGCATGCTGAAAATGGCTTTACCAATCTCCTTAACAATATGGTCTGTAATTAGACCGTTTTTAAGTAGCAGTACCTTCCAATTATTGTCTGCAAAAGGGTTAAAGTTGTCACCAAACAATCTGCTTCGAACATAGCGGTCAACTGTGCCAGCAATAGCTACTGTGTTTACTTGGAGAGATGGGAATACCTTATTCTTTCTCTGACTAATTCGATCAAGACGATTTATAACAACTGAAACAATCTTCTGGAGGTATTCGTTGTAGCTTTGTGACTTAAACAATGCTCCATCTACAACATATTCTCCAAAACGTGTCTTTACTGTCATTTCTTCGGATACGAATTTTTCACCATCGGCAGCAAAAAACTTCCTCAGCTCTTCAAGAGGATATAATGTGAAAGGTTCCAGTGAAGCAACATCAATTTCAGTCTCAACAAGTTCCTCATCAGCATCACGTACTATAAATGGCCAGAACAAGTCATATTGAGGATAGTTTTCTCTTAGACCAACTTTGATAATGTCACCCAGCACACCTTTACTGTCTTGAGGATCATCTCCAATTTCACCAAGCAAGCCCTCCTTAAGGAGATCTTCGTAGAATTGAATGAAAGCTGGGTGTTCAATAATAGTTAGAATATCAAGATAGTTACTTGGCTCTCGTTTTTCCGAAAGAAGACGCCTACGATTATCTGCTTTGATTTCTAAAAACTCAGGTTCACGCCACATTAAACGAAGTCCTCGACCAATGGTTTGTTCAAGCAATATTGGAGCGGAAGAGGAGCGCAATGGTACAACTACACAAATGTTGCTTACATCAAAGCCTTCACGGAGCATAAGTACAGAAACAATAACTTTTGGATGTTCATGTTTGTCTACGTTGAAGAGTTTTTGCTTAACCTCTTTCCACTCATCTTCAGGAAGCTCTCCCTTACGGTTTGAATCAATACGCATCACATCATCATCTGAGAGACCCTCTGTTTTGAGAAAATCTTCAATAAATGGTGTCACTGTCGTATCTTCACACATCACAAGCATCTTGGGATGCTTATTTGAAACGCCATTCTTATCTGCAGTGAAAGAGGTGAAGTGCTCCTCTAAAATACGGAGTTTGTTGAGTCCTGCACGGAGCATCATTTTTTGTCCCTCTGACAACCCAACAACTACACCATTTTCTCGGATAGCATTGTACTCGAGAGGTAAATCAACAAGTTCCTTTCTTTTATCAATGACTATTGTCTTTACTAGACCACCACGGATTGCTGTCTTGAGATCAAAATCAACAATAACGTGTGGGAAATAGTGTTTTACTCGATTTTGCCCACTACCAGTTACCTCGTACGGAGTTGCAGAAATGTCAATTTGAATAAAGCTAGATCCTTTTGAATGCGAGATAGCATTCAGACTCTTTTGCCACTCAACTTCTTTAATCTCACCATATGATTTGTTTTCATGAATGTGGTGAGCCTCATCATTCATAACCATTAAATCAGGAAGATCCTTAAGAAATTCTATCTCTTTACCACTTTGGTACTGCGAGTCGAGTGTGTCTAGACTATTTCCACCAGAAGTTCCTGGGCGAACAGGAAAAACATCTCGAATAACACCGCTTATGTCATCCATGGGTGCACTGTCTTCAGTTATATCCTCATCAGTGATAAAGAGGTGCCAGTTTGCGATGGCAATTATTCCATCTCCAGTCACTTTTGTTCCGATTTCTTGTTTGCGAGCTACAGAGTTTTGTATAAAACCAAATATGTCATCCCGATAGCTTGGAGGTATGAATGTCTCACGAAATAGATATAAATCAGAAGTCTCAAAGTCACGATCACCAGTTGGTTTTTCTTTACCAAGATAAGCGTCAAGTAGTCGCTCATACACGATGAGACCCGGCGCTACAAGAAGAAAGTTTTTTGTAAATTTACCAGTCTTTTGTTCCTCGTATCGAGCGTTTAGGTATTGCCATACCAATAATGCGTGCATGACCCATGTTTTACCAGTACCAGTTGCCATTTTTATGGCGTATTTTGGTATTTCGTATTTCGACTTCTTAAACTCAGCCATGTCCATTTCAGACATGAGCTCAAATTCAGTAGTTTCGTATATCTCTCGTACTGATTTCACTCCGATTACTTCATGGAGATAGACCGTATTCAAGATAGCTTGTCGCTGGCCTTCATGAAAGTTTGCATATCGTGTTTCAGTATGAGGAGAGGTAAACCAAAATGTTAGTAAATCACGAGTTACAGGAGTGACTTTAGAGAGCAATTCACCATTTGCCCATGACTCATTTACCTTGTCCGTGAGTGAGCGTGCTAGCTTAAGTGGTATGTCACGTGTACCAATGTTTATTGGAGTTGCCATATCTATACTTTCTTAATTACGACACTTTCAAACCCAAATACATCAACTGCCTTAACGCATACCGTTCGGTCTTCTTTTTTGGGAACAAGAAAGTCCACTTCATAGAGAACTCTCATTGAGTCTCCATCTTTTTCAGTATTCCCACGGTAATCTTGCCAGCGACTTCGGAAAGTTACTCCGTCGTAGTCAGGATCAATACTCCAATACTCAATGAGTGCCAATGAGTCTTCCGCAAGGATGTCCGATAGCTTTTCTTTATCCTTCTCATCAAGTGGCAAAATATCTGCAGATAGAAGGGCGTAATAATCCAACGCAACTTTAATTCGTTCATCATCTCCATGATCACCTTCAGTTTTTTCAATAGACTTTAGTACGAGGTATTGAGGTGTGGAGAATCGAATTTTGCCACTATCGATAAGCTTTTTGTAACTGGCTTTTGTTTTAAGGCGATCAATGAGATCTGGAGGGATTACTGCCACATCGAGATTCTCATCATCAAGAGAACCCTTAGCGTCTACAATGTCATGTGAAAAGTTCCAGCCAAGCACTACTACTTTTCGCCAACCGCCCATGAATGTATTTCTCAACTCCTGAGCTTTTTTCAGAGTTGACAGTCCTGTAACTTTATTGGGCGAGTCAACATAGACGAGTGTTTTAGATTCTTTGATATATCCAAGATTGCGTTGATTTGATTCAGAGTCAGGGAAAGGGATTGCTCCGTACAGCTGCATGACTACTTGTGACAAGTCACCGATACGCTTAAAGAGCTTACTGCCAGCAATTGCTTCTTTTTGATAATCACCAACAGACTGGTAGAGAAAAGGTTTTGCGTTTTGATCTATAAGTCGCTTTCGTGTGACCATACAAGCGGGTTTTCCAAGGTCGGACATTATCCACTTACGTCCCAATTTTTCAGCTACAGCTCCTGTTGTACCTGAGCCCATAAAGAAATCAGCAACTATACCACCTTCAGGACATGATGCACGAAAGATTCTTTCTATTAACTTTTCAGGTTTCTGAGTAGCATATCCAACTCGTTCATTCAAATCTTTTGGATCTACAGCTTTTAAGTTCCAAACTGAATCGATAGTACTGCCTTCTAGACGTAAAATTACATCTTGCGGTCCTGGTTTTCTGTGATTTTCTTTAACAAATCTTTGGTAGTAGCCTTTAAATCTTGAGTCTGTTTCTGGATAGTTTGCTCCAGTAATTTCGTTATTTTCGTTAAGGTATTGTTTCCACCTTGTAAAATCAATTGTCTGTTCAGCATTGTCATCTTTAAGCAAGACAAAGTAAGGATTGTCACTTTTTGAGTAGACGAAAATGGTGTCGTGTTTTCGGGGAAAATATCCCTTAACCTGACCTTGATAAGTCTGATAGTGCCAAACGATTTCGTTTCTAAAATTTTGTTTACCAAATATTTCATCAAGAAGAATCTTTACATAATGTCCAACATGCCAATCAATGTGTAGATAAATCGATCCGCTATCTGAAAGTAGCTCTTTCATTAATGCGAGTCTAGGGTACAACATTTTTAAATACGAAATCGTCCCATCTTTCCATGTATCTCCGTACGCAAACTGTTCAATTATGGTTGGTTTTTGCTCAAGATTTAGACCAGGCAGGGTTACTTTTGTTCTATAATCTGCTTTTGAATCAAATGGAGGATCGATATAGATGAGATCAATTTTACCTCGCATTGAAGATAATCCTGTAGCAGGATCGCCAGCAAGAAGTGATTGCATCACCAAAAGATTGTCACCATAGATGAGTCGGTTCATCCAGTCTGAAAATTGCGGAACTTCGCCCATGAACATTCCTGCCGTTTCTTTTGACGGAAGTACTAGCTCGTTTGTCTGCAGACCAAGTTTGTTTGTGCTTGAGAGTCGCTCAAGTATCTCCTCAACTTCTTTTCGTCCATCTGCGACAATCTTTGGAAGTTCTTCTATCAATGATTTTTTCATATTTATTTCAAAAGCTCGGCGGCTGTGACCCCAAGTACTTTGGCTAAGCTGGTAATTGTTGAAAGAGTAGGGTTTGTCTTGCCGTTCTCAATGTTGCTCACGAACGATTTATCTACACCAATTAGCTCGGCTAGCTGACTCTGGGTAATATTCTTATTAGCACGAAGCGTTTTAAGATTAGTACCCAGTTTTTTTGACTCCTCTTGCATAGACTGAGTCTACCACAGTTAGTTGTATTAAACTACAACTTGTCTACATTACATTGTATAATATCAGGGATATGTCAAACCCTGTTGATCAACACATCATTCCTAAGTGTCACTTAAAAAACTTCGTTGACTATAATCTACCTAAAAATAAAGGTAAGCGTGTTTGGATTTTTAATAAAAAGGATAAGGTTGGAAGAGATCAACATATTCGTAGCACGTTAACTAGCGAGCATTTTTACACTATTGGTAATGATGATTTCAGAGTTGAAACATCACTTCAACAAATTGAAGACAAATACTCAAAAATCTTTGACTCAAAAATCAGCAAGAAACTCCCATTGAACATGGAAGAACACGTCTTTTTCTGTGCGTTCGTTGCCTCGATGATTCAAAGGACTGTCGCTCAAAGAGAGAATATTGAACATATGTTTGATCAAATTATTGAGAGACTCAGTGTATTTGAAGCAGAGACTGGTAAGGCTTCGAAAGCCAAACAAGAATGGGTAGAGAAGAAGAAAAATGCTCATAGTTTCAGCATCATGCAAATGTTGCCCGAGATGACCAATATTATGGTGGAAATGAACATTGCGTTTTTTGTAAATAATTCCAAAACTTCTTTCATAACTTCTGATAATCCAGCCTTTTTATTTAATAGTAAATTGCAATTCTACCCGATGTATTCACCAGGACTTGGTCAAAAAGACGTTGAGATAAGAATGCCTTTATCGCCTGAGATCGCAGTGTGTTTTAGTTGGATTAACAATGTTAGAGGCTATCTTGGATTTAAAAAGGACGAAGTCGATGATTGGAACAGGATGACGTATGGACATTCACATGAATATTTCATTTCTAACTCGCCGAAAATAAAAAAGATATGGTTTAACAGTATGCCGAGAGATTTATTTTTTAGGGGTAAGGTGATAAAGCATAAACTACTAAGTTGGTATAGGCGTCGAAAATATGTTTCAAGAAATCGATAATCTAATATCTTCAGGTGACTTTGATCAAGCAAGTGTATTGCTGGAAAAAATGTATAACAACTTAAACAATACACAGAAAGTCGAAGCCGTTAAGAGATTTTCAGTGACAGCTAAAGATCTTCCTCGGATATATAAATTATCTCACCGTTTAGACGAAGCAATTCTAATTTCTACCGCTTATGGAAAGTGGGACGAGGTGATTTATTTTGAATCGGAGAAACTAAATTGTTTGGCACATAAACTATCGATGATGTACTACAGACAAGCCAACCTTAAGTTATCTAGCCAAGTCTTTCCTTGGCTTGGTTTTGCACTCGAGTCTAATAAAAATGAGTATGAGTACCTTGAGGAGCAAGTCACCAAAATCGACACGAGAGCAAAAGAGCTTGCTGAGAGAATAATTAAAGATCTGGACAGAAAGAATTGGTCTGCCCAAGTTATAGCTAGGGTACATCTTCAACTGGCTGATTATTATTCAACATTGTACTTACATTATCTTCAAAAATTTATGCGTGGTGGTAAAGTCAAAAGTAAGCTTGCAAACAGTAGTCTTGTTAGGCGATGGAACCTTTTTCTTTATCTCTACTCAAAATACGAAAGACAACTGATACTTGAAGCTAGAGAGTTATCGTTCAAATACGCTCAACTTGCAGTGGATGTTTTTGTAAAAGACTCAGATAAATCTGGCACTGCACACGCTTTATATAATTACGCTATAAAACTTTACACTTGTAACAAGCTTACTAGAGCATTAAAAGTATTAGGTGATGCTGAGGAGGCTCTAGACAAAGAGAAGGACTTCTTTCTACTAAATCAAATTGTAGAGTATCGAAAGCTTATAAAGGGTCAATCTCATGATAAAAGAGACTATGTAGAAGAACTTGGACTGGCTCGTCCAGCTAATTATGGTTAATAAAAGTCCCATGACCTAACACAAAAAACTACTCAATTTGAGTAGTTTTTTGTCTCTAGATTCGAGCCTTCTCGAGTGCTCGAACTAGCTCTCTAATTGGTGACCTTACGGGGAATCGAACCCCGATTTCCAGGATGAGAACCTGATGTCCTAACCGTTAGACGATAAGGCCTTATATATTGGTTATTTTCTTTCTACAACAGCATTCTCAATCTAGGTTGGT
>JACCDG011315124.1_pt1 | contig 12731 bp, 10 predicted proteins | sample 7442471 | NCBI WGS metagenome assembly JACCDG01 (sample SAMN15323444, study PRJNA562643) | freshwater metagenome | isolation source: river surface water | place: USA:Blue River Watershed | collected 2017-08-17 | reverse complement strand
TAACAATTAAAGAGAGTCAATCATGGAAAAAATATGGCTAAAAAATTATAAACCTGAGATTCCTGCAGAAATCAAGCTTGATGATACAACACTGGTTGATTTGTTTAATCAAGCTTGCAAACAATATGCTGCTAATCGTGCTGTTAGTTGTCATAAAGTGGCTTTATCTTTTTCAGAAGTGAAAGAACGTTCGCTGCAAATGGCTCAGGCTTTGATTGATATTGGTGTAAATAAAGGTGATCGAGTTGCACTAATACTTCCTAATTGTTTGCAGTATCCTCTGACCGTTTTTGCTGTGCTCTTGGCTGGTGCAACGGTAGTTAATATCAACCCTCTTTATACACCAAATGAAATTGAATATGTATTGAAAAACTCAGAGCCGACAGTTGTAGTGACGTTGGATATGTTTTCAGAGAAACTAAATGGGTTTTATAATCAATTTGGGATTAAACATATTATTAGTACTAAAATTGCTGATCCCTATCCAACGGTAAAACGTAGCATAATTAATCTGTTGTTGCGCTATGTGGCGAAAGTCAATCCTAAACTGGTTTATCAGCCTTTATCATGGCGTACGTTGATGGAAAAATCATCAGTTTTAGCTAGTCCGATAGCGGTAACTGCAGACGATATTGCATTCATTCAATATACAGGAGCGACTACTGGGCATCCTAAAGGCGCAATGTTATTACATCGCAATATTGCCTCAAACATCAAACAAATTTTTAGCTTACTAGATGTGCAAGTTGATGATATGTCAAAACAGGTGGTTATTAGCGCACTTCCGATGTATCATATTTTTTCATTAACAGCAAATTTCTTTACTTTCTTTTTTCATGGTTCAGAAAATGTCATGGTTCCCAATGCCAAGAACATTAAAGATTTAGTTAAAACTATGAATTCAACGCCATTTACCGTGTTTAATTCTTTAGACACACTCTATCATAAGCTTTTAGAGTATAAACCTTTTATTAACGCCAAACACCCGCACTTTAAATATGGAATCTGTGGTGGCATGGCAATTCGTCAATCTGTGGCAGAACATTGGTATCAGCATACGGGGTTAGTTCCAACTAATTGCTATGGCTTAACAGAGACATCGCCTTGTGTTAGTATGAATGATCTGGGTAGCCCATTTAATGGCTCGGTCGGTTATCCAGTACCATCAACTGAGATTGATATTCGTGATATTACAACAGGTGCACAAAGCTTAGCTCAAGGCGAAATTGGTATCATTATGGTACGAGGCCCGCAGGTGATGGCTGGCTATTGGCGTAATCCAGAACAAACTAAACTTGCTTTGTCTGCTGATGGTTGGTTGAGAACTGGCGATATCGGTTATGTTAATCCAGATGGTTTATTATTTATTAGTGGTCGTGAAACTGAAATGATAATTGTCTCTGGATTTAATGTTTACCCAGCGGAAGTAGAGATGGTGATCGATCAATTGCCAGAAATTGCTGAGGTTGCAGTAGTTGGTTATCCTGATGAAGAAAGTGGTGAGGCGGTGCATGCCTATATTGTGTTGAATGCAGAACATACTCTTAGTGTTGAACAGATATTGCTTCATTGTCGTAAAAATTTAACACGCTACAAAGTTCCGCACTTTTTTACGATTGTTGAAGAATTGCCTAAAACACTCGTGGGCAAAATTGACAAAAAAGCGCTAGTCGCTCAATATCTAACTAAAAATACTCAAATTGATTCTAAATATTAGTAGACGATTTACGACGAAGCTTACGACTCGGTAAGTGAGGAGTAAATCAACGACCTAGGATGATGAATCGGCTTGAGTAAACAAGGAGTAATATTATGGTTCAGTCAGTATTTATAACTGGTGGGACTCGTGGAGTAGGGCTTGAGATCGCCAAGAAATTTGCAGCAAGTGGTGCGCAAGTAGCTATCGTCGGTAAAACTGTCACACCGCATCCCAAATTACCCGGTACTTTGGATAGTGCTGCCGAAGAAATTCGTCAGGCTGGTGCATCTGACGTGCTAGCATTGGCTTGTGATGTGCGCGATCTTGAGGCATTGGAGCAAGCAATTAAAACTGCGGGTGAGCGCTTTGGGAAAATAGATTTGCTGGTGAATAATGCCAGCGCACTTTATTTGCTTAGTGCAGAAGAGATTACTCCTTCAAAATTTAACCTGATGCATGAGGTTATTGTTCGTGGGAGCTTTTTTGCCACTCAATATGCATTCCCATGGCTCAAAAAATCAGCTAATCCACGAATTATTCATCTAGCACCCCCGATTGATTTGAAACCAAAATGGTTTGCTGACCATACTGTTTATACCCTGTGTAAATACTCTTCAGCGATGCTGGTTATGGGCTTGGCAGAAGAACTGGCTAAAGATGGTATTGCGGTTAACGCCGTGTGGCCTCGCACGCTTTTGGCTACTGCTGCGGTACAAAATCTCTTGGGTGGTGATATGGCAGTTCAGCATTCACGCCATCCGCGGATTGTTGCTGATGCAGTTGCATTGTTGGTTGCAAAGGAAACTAGCTATAGTGGACACTTTCATCTGGATGAAGATATTTTACGTGACAATGGGATTGATTTAGCACAATATAATTGTGTAGCAGGTAGTAAGCTGATAACTGATCTTTATGTCGAAGAATAAGTAATATATTTATCGTCTTTGAATCAAATACTACGAGTATATGTTTTATGCGATACTTTTTCTTCTAAATAAAAAACCGCTGAGAATAAGTTAACAGCGGTTAAAGATGGTTATTGTATTAGACCTAAACTAAAGTTGCACCTTTGGCGGCACCTAAGGCAGCAATTTGATTAATTGTGGTTAATATTTCCGCGGATAACTTAATATCAGCGGCAGCCGCATTTTCAATAACTCGGGCTGGTGTTCTGGTTCCTGGAATCGGAATAATATTTTCTCCTTGATGCAATAACCAAGCTAGCGCTAGCTGTGCTGGAGTAATATTTAGCTCACCCGCAATTTTTTTAAGTGGTGCAAAACGATCAATGTTTTCCTGAAGATTGTTGCCACTAAATTTAGGATTATTATTGCGAAAATCATCATTGGATAATTTATCAATAGTTCCAGTTAGAAAGCCACTACCCAGAGGTGACCACGGGACTACCGCGATTCCTAGTTCTTTGCAGGTTGGCAAGATTTCATGTTCAATTTCACGTCGCCACAATGAATATTCGTACTGCACTGCGGTAATCGGGTGTACTTGATGTGCTCTGCGAATTTCATCCGCGCTAACATTACTTAATCCCAAATATTTTACTTTTCCAGCTTTAACTTGAGTTGCCATTGCTTCAATAGTTTCATCAATCGGGCGTCCACTTTCAGGATAATGCAAATACCATAAATCAAGATAGTCAGTTTCCAAGCGGTGGAGTGTTTGCTCCAGAGCGTAAACAGCATACTGTGGTGAACCATTTATATTAAGACCAAATCCCCAGCCAGTTGGCAAATTGGTGCCTGAGTATTCTTCTTCAAAAGTAATTCCGAATTTACTGGCAATAAAAGCTTCCTGACGCCGTGATTTTAAAGCTTGCGCAATTAACTTTTCATTATGCCCATTACCATATGCATCCGCGGTATCAATCATCGTTACACCGCTATCCAGAGCTTGATTTAAAACTAACGCGGCATTAGTATCATCACTAGAACCATAATAACCTTCCAGAACCATCGCGCCATAACCGATAGCTCCAACCATAGTATTTCCTATTCTACGTTGTAGCATAGTGTGAATTCCTTACAAATAGTGCACACGTAATTATATTCTTCAAAGGGGTTAAGGTGTTATTTAAAATTGCGATATCATGGATTGCGGTAATTTGTAATGCTTCTGCTATTGCTTTAAATTGGAATAAAAATATTTTTTTCTGATCTTTGCATCCAAGATTACGGTAATTGGGTTACACAAACTTTGGGGAATTAATTTGGCATATCCCATTTTGGATATTTTCTTAACCAGATCATCAATGTTATTGGTGTGAATGCTGAATTTAGGATAAATATAATTTTTTAGTGTGCTTGTCAGCGCACCATAACTCATTTTCAATTGTTCTGCAGCCTCTCTTACTCCCGCACCGTGGGCTAAAATAAACACTATTTCAGCTTGTCGTTCCGATAGATTGATTGGTAGTGTATCCTCATTCATTATTTTTATATAGTTATCCGCTGCGTGATCGCGGTCATATAATTCGGATAAATTGGTATGTCCCCAGAAATCATAATGTGAGACAAAAGCCTGTATAAAAGCTAATTTGTTTTTATTATCCGCGATGGGTACAAAATTAACGAGTAATGAAATATATTTTCCTTGATGAACCGCAAAATAAATAAAACTCAATGGAGCCATGATGTGAGCCATTAAATTATGGCAGCTTTCAATAATATAGTCATTTATTTTTAGGAGTAGTTCAATGTTATAGATTCGTTTGTTAATTAATTGGACTGCCTGTTTATTCATGCTTTTAAAGATAGTGATACTATCGACCATCGGAGCATCAGGAATATCTAAAAATTTACAGCAAAAGGCATTGGCATGTGTGATCTGATAATCTTTATCAATTAGCATATATCCAGTATCAGTGCTTTCATTAAGGTACTTATAGCTATTGATTAATATTTTTCCTAATTCTTGATTATTTAGTGTCATCATTTTCTCCATTATATAAAACGTAGAATTAGGTTTATAAATTATGTATATGCCAATTAGCGTTTATCTATAGCCCCTTTATTTTAACGCAAGATGAATCTGCTCTCTAATACCATTTTGGTATATTGTTATATATTTCTCATCTGATTACAATATCGCTACTCAAGATTAGTGCAGTTACAAATTTGATCCAGAAAATCTGCCTGATCATGAGTGTGGAGAATTTACAACAATTTTATATGCAGATGAAAAATTTTTATTTATTAAAAGGTAATTTACATGGGTGCTAATAAACGGATTTTATTGATTATATCTTTTTCTGCAGTTTTATTATCTGCTTGCAATAGTGGCTCCTCCACTGCGCAGCCAGACAATAGTCCCACTACAGCTACAACATCAAGTAGTCGCTTAAATAGTGCCAGTAGCTATTATTTCAATTGCAGTGCTAATAGCTCTGAGACTTGTAATAATGGCAAAAATATAGTCTTAAAAAATGGTGCTAGTGGGAATAGACAAGGACTCAAATTAATGGCTCCAACGCTAGGAAGCAGTGTGGTGAAATTAGTTATCCAAGACGCAGCTGGACAAGCACAAACTAATGTAGTATTTTACCCAAGTAAAACAACAATCCAAAACTGTGATTTCAGCAAAAATCAGCAGTGTTCACTTACTGTCGATGCCAGCAATGGTATAGCTGGTAAAGCTTTAAATATAGTAGCCTTAGATACTAGTGATAATAAATTAGCAACAATAGGTGTTACGGTTAATAATGGTAGCGGAGTGACACCTCCTCCTGCTAATAATTGGGGTAGTTTTACGGTTAATCAAGCGGTCAACCTAGCTAAAATGACACCAGGGCAAAGCTCATCTTTTACGATTACACTTGACAACAGCCAAGTTAACGATAATAATGTTTCTATCCCATTATCTTTTGATAGTGCTTCAAATAATAACTTAGTAACGTTAGATAAAAATTCCTGTGACTTTACAGCGAGTAATAAAGTTTGTACAGTTAAAGTTACAGCAAGTGCTGGTAAGACTTATGGTTCAAATACATTGGAGTTTAATCATCGTAATGCTATCGTTGGTGCCGATGGACGAAATTATGGCACATTAGAAGTTATGACTATTGCTATACCTGATCCGAATGCGACAAATGACACTTTGAAAACACCGAAGATGGTTTCAAATGCGTATTCAGAATATAATACAAATGGTAGTGTTGCGAGTTTTATGATTCGCGGTCCTAAACTTGATACCGTTTATTCGCTAAAAGGTCAGTTTATCCAAACTCTTTTAGATAATATTAAACAATCAGATCCTATTGCATATGAGAAAGATTTTGGTGCTAATGCTAAAGTTGATGCTCAAGGTAATATTGTGGTTAATTTTAAAGAGATTCAATTATCAGGTAGTTCGGATTCAAATCCTAGCGTATTTGCCAAAGGAAATAGTGAAATTGTAAACTACGATGGTAAAAAAATTAAAATTACGGTAAGCGATATAATTCAAGATAAAGATCCACAAAGCAATATTTCTGCTACCAAAAAAATTATTGATGATATTTATGTCGAAACTAAGCATAATACCACACCAACAATTTACTATGCTCACTGCACTCAAGGAATGGACAGAACAGGCTACTTTATTACTTGGTATTTAGTTCATAGCTATCAAAACAGCGATAAAGTGCTTGATAGTGCTCAGCAATTTAATAATGTCGTGAAATTAGGCTTAGTGCGCTGGAGCAATGGTGCAGATTTTACGGACTTAAATTTTAATACTAAATCTTGGCAAGGTTCAAACAAAGTGGCACAGATTCCCACAGACATGAAAGAGCAAGAGGGATTTCATTCTACTGACAGTTTTTGGACTAATTATCCAACTGATCAATCACAAGTGTCGAGCATTTTCGGGAACGCTCCAGATGCATCAGAGTACGCGTTTACCTTACCATTATGTAATGGTTATGCAGACAATTGCTTGAATGTAAATGGAAGTACAGCTTCAATTTCAGCTGATTTGAGTGGTTTTGGGAGTATTTATGTTGTTTACGCTGATGTCAATGGAAAAACGATAAAAATCGCTGGACCGTTTAATCAAAGTAACGTCATGCTAGATAAGCCTGTCGGAACCAAGCTAGTTAAAGTTTATGCGGTTAATAATAATTTAGGAAGTTCTTTTATCAAAGAAAAAGTAGCGATTATCAAATAGTGACCACGAATATTGTAGTAACAGAGGAGGCAGTTTATTGCCTCTTCTGCTTTGCGATGTATTCTAAATTGTTGCACTCATTAGTAGCGTGTGCATTTTACACTTGAATTCAGAAACTTCTTGCTGCATGGTAAAAAATTGATGTACTATGGTAAACACAGTGTGATATGATGGATGATTAATTTTTTTATATGAGTATTGTATGCCCAGAAATTATTTTTTGGCGGTTTTGTTTCTAATTTCTTTGGCTGGTGTATGCTGGCTTTTTAATGACTTTCTGAAATCCGCATTAGTTGCATGGTTACTGGTAATGGTAACGCAGGGATTTGCCATTCGGTTGGCAAATGTTTTAGCTGGTTCGAAAATTAGCTTGTTGCAATCCCGGAACGAAGTGATTTCCGCGACAGTTTTAACTCTTGGGTTACTATTAATTTTGTTTCTTCCATTTATTTATTTGACTAGTTATGCGGTAAGCAATTTCGATTATCAGAAAATATTGGGGTTAAAATCCGATTTCATTAACTATCTTAATTCTGTAACCTGGGTTTCAGTAAATATCAAAACAAAAATAACCACCGCTATCGTAAGTTTTAGTAATGAATTTAACGATGGGGAACACATTAAACGGGCTTTGTCCATGCTACAGGGCTATCTTAGTCATCTAGGGAAAGGTATCTTTGATTTAGGACTAGTGGTGGTATTATTTTTCCTATTTCACTGGTATCGTAAAGACATTATTGCTTTTTTTGCCAAAATTACTCCTTTGGAGCGAGTTATGCAAAAGCAGCTCTACCGGAATATTAGTGGAACTTTAAGCATCGTTTTTTTAACGATTTTTGCAGTAGCAATTGCTCAGGGAGTCGCTTTTGGGTTATTAATGGTGTTTTTTGACTATAATCCATTGCTATTAGGATTTTTTGCGGCAATAAGTTCGGTAGTTCCTGTTTTTGGAACTGCGCTAGTTTGGGTTCCGGTTGTGATAAATGAGGTTGCTCGCGGCAATCTTATTGGTGGTATCGTTATTGGATGCTTTGGTAGTTTTGTTTTAGCATTTTTGATAGATAATTTTGTCAGGTTATTCTTTTTAAACCGAATATCACAAGTTGTCAATGTTGATTATAAGATAAATGAATTTCTCCTTTTTTTTAGTATCGCCGCTGGAATCGCTAGTTTTGGCTTCTGGGGAGTCTTAATTGGTCCTGCATTGGTTGCGCTATTCGTGGCGCTAGCAAATTAATGGCTGAGTAATGATTTTTACGCTCTCAAGAGTTTTTAGTTTATTTTCAACTTTGGCTCTTTTAATAAGTGCTAGTGTCTATTCAATTGAATGGACACTAACGATAACTTTAATTTAATAGCAAATGAATATTTTCAATTCGAATACCTGGCTCAGGATGGCTTTCAAATAATCTGACTAAACGGTTTGGTTTTGTATGACCATTCTTTGCCATTTCTAAAAATTCCAACAAGCCATTTGAGTACCCTAATTTAACAGCATATGCATCTGCCTCAAGTTCTTGCTGTTTCGATAAAATTTTCTGGCTAGTATCACAAATAAAATTTACAACAAGCCCGACAATCAAAGCTGGTAAAAAAAGGATTTTATATGCTAAATTAACCATAGCCTTATCCCCAGATCCTTTGTGATTTTTGGCTGCATCAGCTAAGTGTCCCATCACTTTATACGAGTTAAAAATCTTTAAGACAACTTGTGTCGGTCTTTGAACAAAAAAGTTTGCCAAACTTATAAGCGTATCTTTGTTGTGTAAATGACCAATTTCATGAGCAAGTACCGATTTAAACATTTCAGGGCTTGCGCTCGCCAAAAATCCAGTATTAAAAATCACATGTGTTTTTCCAAATGCAAAAGCATTAACTGTATCATCTTCGGCTATTGAAAATTGAAGATCTTTACCAAATATCAAATTTGTGTTGGAACAAACGTTATGTTTCGCTATAACCTCTTCAATCAATGGTAAAAAAATAGCCTCCTCTTCCGCAGTCATTGGTCTGCTCGGAAGATATTTTTTAACTTTATTCTCGCCTTTTCCACTTGCACCCAAATAAAACAAATAACTGGGATAACCAAGTACAAAAATGACAATAATGAATGAAAGAACACGATCTGGTACATGAAAAATACCACTCAAAATAAGCATGGCGATTAAAATAGGAAAAAACCACATCATAATCACACTAAAAAAATTACCGATAGTTCCAATTATTGGAATTAACCATTGTTTACGCATAAATTACTCCTAAAAATTAAATAAAAAATTATTAATGATAACGTTTTTTCTTTTTCTTCGTTTTAACGGGCTTACTTGCTTCAGGTTGTTTTGGTGATTGAGCTACCAACATTTTTGCGGCATAGCTATCTTTTAGCCCCAATTTATTGATCGTATACTTATACTGATAGTGAGCCGAAGCCACACCAATAATCAATGCCAGTATCACATAATTAATGCCACGATAAAACATTCGTTTAAATACACCGCGGCTAGAAATAAACAAATTTTTTGGTAATCCTGAATGGTGAGATTTTAGTTTAAAGAAATTAATACTATTCATAAAAAAATACATTATGCCAGACACCGTTAGTCCGGAATAGCAAATATCATGCCAGAAACTTCCGCTAAAATCTAGCCACTGGAATGCCAAATAGACACCCAAAAAAATGATCGGCAATGAAAATAAAATGGTTACTATTAATGAAGCTTCTTTCGGTGAATATTTAAAACTTTTCTTAATTGATTGCGCAATAACTGCCATAGATTTCTCAGACATAAACCCCAGTGAGTTTGTCTTTAAGCTATTCATAATGTTTTCTAGCGACGTGGATTTATCGATATCTATAATTGTCTGTTGTATAAATGGAATTTTGTTCAATTTTTGATATAATAGCGGCGTTTTTTTTATAGTTCCCGCCGCATTAAATTGCTTACAGTAATCAATTAATGAAGATAACACATCATCCAAAAAATAGATTTTTTGACATAATGCACCTGATTCAGAGAACGCAATAACAGATTGTTTCTTAGTGTTAATATCCAAGTTAAAATTGGTTACTGGCACACCGATAGTGTAGCTCAATACTATTTGCTCATTCTCTAATGACGATTCAGTTAATTCTACATTACAAATCTCAATCAACTTACTAATAGTTAATGAACGAACCATTAACGCAAATTCGGAATTTTCGTCGCTAGTACCAAAGTTATAAGAAAATGTTAATTTTGCTTGAAAAAACGCTTCAACCAAAGTCGAAAATACACCTTCTCCACTACATTCATTGCAAACAACCCTAGATGTTCCTGAGCACACAGAACACTGCCGTTGACCATTTTTACAATGGACACAAACTTGTGTTTTTGCCAATCCTGTCTTAGAATCTCGAATGTGAATGACACCGCTACCATGACAATTACTACACGAAATGTAACCAGTAGCCTCACAGTTTTGACAATTAATATCACCACTACCATGACAATTAGAACATAATGTACGATGGTAAAAAATCTGGTTCCCAAAGTTATAATCGGTAGATTGATAAATTCCGGTTTTACTATTTTGAAAATGTCCAAGTTCATCACTATATAACTGTGTTTTTTTTGTTTCCAGATAATTGCTGGCAGATGAATAAATCTCACCCAATTGCTCGACCTCTTTTGCAGAGCTTAAAGGTATGCCATGCATTGAATCTTTTCGATTATATCCCGACAGGTTAATTTTTACATTTAATGTAAAATTCTTAGAACCATTCTCCGTCGCAGTTACAAACTGTTCAAGGGTTAAATTCCTTGGCAGAAGCTCATCGATTTTGCCAAAATATTTTGCAAATTTTGATTTTTTCATATTCAGCCCTTGTGTTTATGTTTCTTCAATTTTACGGGTGAGCTTGCAGCTGCTTTTGGCTCACTAGAAATTGGCTTCACTTCATTATTGTGATGCAAATAATATTTCGCTAATATGCTGCCACCAAAATATTTAGAAAATAATTGATCATGCACAGAAATAGTAAAAAAACCGCTAATTGAAAATAGCAACGAAAAGATTAATGAAATTTTGATATTCTTGGGGGTTGGCGTCATGACTCCCGCTGGTAACTGCCTATATTTACGAACGATTATCCACCTACTGGCAATAACACTTAATAGAAAACAAATAACAAATCCGCCACACGCAACGTAAAAGGAATCATGGGTTAGAGACTCTCTTGCTAATGGTAAAAATGGAATACTCAGGATTTCATAAATGAATAACAACCATATTGAAAAACTAATAATTGCCAACTTGGAATGAGTTGGCAAATAGGTTTTGAAGCTTTTTGCAATTCCATTGACTAATTGATTTTGAGCCGTCGCAGTAAGATATCCTTTACCGTTTTCAACAACCAAATTGGTAATGTTTTTCTTTGTGTAGTCAGGATTTACCGATAAGCTTGCCATAATATTACGTAAAAATTTGTACTCCTGAAAACAAGCTAAAAAATCTTGACTACAACCATTTTTAGCTTTTGTGCAAACATCTTTAGCTAGCGCCAATGGTAATTTTAACACCTCTTCAAAAATAGGTGACTTTTCCAATAATTGCGGAGTATTTATCTCATGATGGTTTAAACTAAGGAACTCATAAGGGATATCATTCATTAAAGTAGAAAATCTGGTTAGATCAACCTGACTTACATATTGGACTTGAAAATGATTATATTGTGCAGTTGACTGCCCAATCACCCATTCCGCAATATCATTTAACTGACTGGTTGGAATCTTCATAATTTCCGGAATTGCTTTATCAGAATAATTACCCGGTTGCAAAGCATATGTTTGATATAGTTTTGCAGATCTGGTTATTGTAGTAATTTTAGTTATGTAACCAGTTCCATTACATGGTTTACACGTTGTTTTACCAGAGCCGCCACAAGAACCACATCGTCTGGATTCATATTCTGGAGTTCGGCTTATTTCACGATCATGACCATGAGAATCACGTTGAGTCGTTACCCGATCCCGCACATGAACACGAACTCTTCCCGAACCTCCGCAATTAGAGCAATTAACTTCCCCGCTACCACAACAAGGACGACAAGTATCAATAAACCCCACGGATGTCTCATCAACCACATAGTCATTTACATGAATAAATGGTTCACTTTCCAAAAAATCGCTAAGTAATTCCTTAGGCAACTCATCATCCACTGAATTCACATAGTAGGCAATTGTCTCGGCATAACTTTGTTTATCTGATCGATCGATATCGGCGGAATGCTGTCCAGCGAGACTTTGCTCTTTCTTCTTTACTAACAATTCCCAATCTTGATGAACGGAAACAGTCAATCTTTCACCATCAAAGCTGCTAACCTCAAGCTGAGTTACATCAAATTTATTATCTAAAATATCATGTTTAACTATTGCCAAGGAGTTAATCGCAATATCCATATACATTGCTTGATCCGGCTCCAACTTTATTGACATATCACCCCCTACAACAATCATTATCAGCTACAGTCTAAAATAGATTATTTATGATCCAAGATTTTTTAAATTATCGCGGATATCAATTAACAGATAAATCACGAAGGCAAATAACACTACCCCCGCCACACCCGCGACTAATGTTATTAATCCACCAATAAATGAATATGCCATCGCACTAAACCCAGCTACGACAGAAATTAATAATCCGACAATAACCAGTACATTGATAATTACCTCACCGAATTGAATTACAAATTTTTTAAGCATAATAACTGATGTTACGCAGATGCTAAAGATTTTTCATAAGCTTCGTTCTCTGCTTTAAGTTTTTGCAAGTCTTGAAATGCAAGCTTAGTCGCATTCAAGAACAACTTGCCCTTCTGAGCAAAATGATT
>JACCDG011758981.1_pt1 | contig 12737 bp, 11 predicted proteins | sample 7442471 | NCBI WGS metagenome assembly JACCDG01 (sample SAMN15323444, study PRJNA562643) | freshwater metagenome | isolation source: river surface water | place: USA:Blue River Watershed | collected 2017-08-17 | reverse complement strand
GGCGGTGCAGGGTTTGCGGGCCGAACACCACGTCGACATAGGGCGCGCGATGGACGATGGCCTTGCCCTCTTGCGAGGCGACACAGCCGCCGACGCCAATCACGAGGCCGGGTTTTTTCTTTTTCAGGTCGCGCGCGCGGCCGAGGTCGGAAAACACTTTTTCCTGCGCCTTCTCGCGCACCGAGCAAGTGTTGAACAGGATGATGTCCGCATCTTCCGGGGTATCGGTACGGACCAGACCTTCGGCAACGTTGAGCACGTCGGCCATCTTGTCCGAGTCGTACTCGTTCATCTGGCAGCCGAAGGTCTTGATGAATAGCTTTTTTTGCATCTGGGGTGAAGCGCGGCAGGCGCGGCGGCTGTTTTCCCGCGCAATCGGCAGGGGAAGAACGACGGCAAACGCCGGTATGGGGTGGAATGCTCAAAAGTATAGCAGGCTCGGCCCCGCCGCTTCAGCGCCTGCTGTGCCGGAAATCATGCGTGGCGCTGGTAGAGTATTGCGTTTTGGAAAGTATTTGCCGGGTCAGCGCGCCACCCGCAGCCACCCGCAGCCAACCGAACGCCACTTGCACCTTACCTGCTCGCCACCTGCTCGCCACCTGTATGTCAACCGAACTCCTGGGCTTCGTCCTCGCCTTTCTCTACCTCGGCCTGCTGCTGGAGTTCGTGCCGCGCTCGCGCGATCGCCTGCTCAAGCACATCAGCGTCTACTGGCCGGCGGCGATCGCCTGCCTGACAGTCAATTTCCTGCTGGCCGGCCTGGTACCGAATGCGCCCGGCTATGTCGTGACGGTGATGAATGTCTTCGGCTGGTGCGCCAGCCTGATGATGTGCGCGGCGCTGCGCTCCTTTCGCGCGCCGCTGGAGAAGCGGCTGAAACTGGGGCTGGTGCTGGCCGTCATTGTTGCCGCGACAGGCTTCGACATCATCCGTCAGCTCGGCAACAGCTACTACGTCATCCGCGCGACGTACTCGACCGTCATCTTTGCCGCTGCCGCACTGTGGCTGATCATCGAGACCGGCTACATCCAGCGCATCCACAAGTCCAGCCAGCTGCGCATCACGCTGGTGATCGCCACGCTGATTTTCCTGATGCTGAGTGTGCGTGCGGTCTTGCTGTCGACATCGGGCATCGACAGCCTCGAACATGTGCATCAGGAAAATCTGTTGCTGACACTGTCCCGACTGCTGCCGACACTGGCCACCTTCCTGCTTGTGTTCTCGATCAATAACTTTTTCTTCGAGCGCGTACTGCAACTGGAAGACGCGGCCAACCGTTCGCTCCAATCCACCCGGGCCAGTCTCGACCAGGCCGAGGGTGAGAACCAGCTGATCCGCCAGCTCAACCAGTCGCTGCAGCAGAGCATCGACGAAAAGCAGCAGCTGCTGCAGGCCCTGACGGTGGCCAACAAGACGCGCAACCTCAACATGTTTTCTGCGGCATTGGCGCATGAGGTCAGCCAGCCGCTGGCGGCGATCCAGCTGAATGCGCAAATCCTGCTGCGCGAAGACCTCGAAAAACTGCCCGTCGACCAGCGACAGCGCAGCCTGCTCAACATCGTCGAAGGCAGCCGCCGCGCGTCGTCCATCGTGCAGCGCCTGAAGCGCTTCATCAACAACCGCGAAAAGCGTCCCGCCAGCCTGACGCCGCAGGCCGTGGTCGACGAGGTGCTGGGCCTCGTGCAGACACGTCTCGAAAGCGGCGACATCCGGGTCGAGGTGTCGCTGGATCCGGCGGTGCGAGTCTATGCCGATGAATCCCAGCTGCAGATGGTGCTGCTGAACCTCGTCAACAATGCGATCGATGCGGTGATGGAGCGCGCCGCCGGTCGTTGCATCTGGCTGTCGTTCGCCGATGCCGGGCCGCACACCGAGTTGGCGGTCGAAGACAATGGCGCCGGCATCGACCCGGGTCAGCTGGAATCCGTGTTCGACGTATTCCAGACCACCAAGGCCGAAGGCATTGGCCTTGGCCTCTGGCTGTGCCGGGAAGTGGTGGCCCTGCATGGCGGCTTCATCCGCGCCGCGCAGCGGCCAGGCGGCGGCGCCCGCTTCATCGTCGGGTTGCCGGCCAGCGCTTGATCATTTGATAGTCTGTTTCGGCGCTGAAATCAGCTTTCGGCCAAGCGACGTCTTTGGCCCGAAAAATCGCTTGGTTTGCAAAAAAACTTGCACATAATCAACTGATTATGGCTATGATCGCCGCACGTTCAATTGAACAAGCGCGTCGATGATTGGCAAAAAGCTCAGTGATCGCAGGATGGCCCTCGGGCTGGAAATCGCGGATGTCTCCCGCCTGTCCGGGATGACGCCCCGTCAGATCACGGCCATCGAACGCTCGGAGTACCAGCATTTCAACAGCGAGCAGGAACTGGCACGGCTACTGAAGCTGTATGCGAAGAAGCTCGATCTGGATCTGCGTGATCCCGACCTTCGTCGCATGATGCCTTTCCCTGAAGTCGCGCAGCCTGCCGTGGATCGGGAGGTGATGGTGCCCGCATTCCTGCTCAAACAGCCGTCGGACAAGTAAGCGGGGCCGGGGCCCTGTTTCCGAACGGCGGCAGGCCGCACGCCGCAGCCTGAATGGCGACGCTTTGCTGCCCTGCGTGCAGGCTGGGCTGACGCTTCTCCAGCTACCTGCTGAACGCACGACATTGCTCAAACTTTCCTGCGGTCATCGTCAATACACTGACGAAAAATTCAGGGAGGAATGGGATGTCAGAAAGCGGCCGAGCGCTCGATATGCGAATGGTGGGTCGGTTGGCTTACTGGCTCGCGCTGGCGATTGTGCTCGTCCACCTCGGGCAGGATTATCTGCTGGGCGGCAATTCCTACAAGCAGGGCGACTGGCTGATCAACATCGAGCACGTCATGGTGCGACGGGGCTTGCCGGGTTCTGCCTTCATCCGTCTGTCGGACTGGCTGCACGTGGACCTGCTGTTGCTGGTCGTGCTGTTTCAGGCGGCACTGTTGGCTGTGTTCGCCCGCTGCTTGTTCAAGGTCCTGTGCAAGGTCGACGATCGCCCCTTGTTCTGGCTGCTGCTGTTCAGCCCCGCTTTCACGCTCCTGTTCTGGGCTGACGATCCGCAAGGCAGCCTGCGCAAGGAATTGTTTGCGTATGCGGCTTTCGCGCTGCTGCTGGCGGGCATGGCTGATCGGCGTGGCGGGTACTACTTCGCATGGGCAATCGGATTGTTCTCACTGGGCATGCTGGGCCACGAGGCCAACTGCCTGTTCCTGCCGGCTTTCCTGTGGTTGCTGTATCGGGCCCGTAGCGAGGGCCTGCTGTCGCCAGGTGCGCTGATGGCGGCGGTCATGGTGCTGCTGGGCGTGGCGATGGTATCGGCCGCATTTTTCGTGCGACATGTCAGCCTCGTCGATGCGGCCCCGGTTTGCACACCCTTGCTGACGCATGGTTTGCGTCCGGCTTTTTGCGAGGGCGCTGTTTCCTGGGTAACACGCGATCTGGCGTATGCCATCCAGATCACGGCCGGGCACTGGACCATCGACAATTGGGCCTTCTGGACCATCTATCTGTGGATCACCGGAATCGCCTGCTGGTTTGCTTCCCATTACAAGCAGCGGCGGTGGCTGGTACTGATGTATGCCTGTGCGACACTGCCTTTCCTGCCGCTGTTCTATGTGGCACTGGACTGGGGGCGATGGATGAATTTCCATTGGAGCACCTGGGTCTTTCTGGTGCTCGCCGAGCAGCTCTCGGGCCGGCTGGAACAGGACAAGCCTTGCGATGACAAGCGTTTGCTCCTGGTGTTGCTGAACGTGCTTCCGCTAGCCCCCAGCCACATGACTTATCTCGTCATGCCGGTCGTGCCGATGACCATCGTCGCGCTGGTTTTGCTGTACCTCGCAATCGTTTCAGTTCTCGGTCGCTATCGACGGGCGTCAAGCGCTGGGGCGACACCTCGAGTCTCGCCAGACGCCATGCGATAGCGGATGGGTTTGCAAGCCTCGAGAGGCAGCGGATCTACGGATGACCTGTCGCCATCATTCTGCGAATGCAGTCGGTACCGGCGCCTCGTCCGGCGCCTTTTTCCAATCCCACGGAAAAGCGCAGCACGTCGGCCGCGATTTCCGCCGGATTCCCTCCGCGCGGAGCCACCTGCGGCTCAGCCCGCTGCTTGTCTCCAAATCGAGAGCTGCGCATCGAAATCCACTGGACTGTAGGCCATGACTTCATGTTCGCGGTCCTCCAGCACATTGATGCCGGGCTTGGCCTCGACCAGCCGATCAAGCAATGCATCGCGCTGGCGCAGCAACGGATCGATCGTGGACACAAGGCTCAGTTGGAGATAAGCAGCTAGCCATTGATGGCAAAGTGCAGGAATATGATCTCCCCTTCCTTGGTCCGGCTCGCTCACGCTCCAGTCGGTGAAAAGGCGGACGCTGTCATCTGCCGGTCGCCAGTAGTCGCCGACGACCCACTGGTTGACTGCAAACCAGCCGACCGGCTTGCCCTCACCGTCCAGTTCGAGCGCGGCCAGATGCGTCGATATGGTCTCGCCCGCTGGCAAGTCCAACTCCGTTGGCGACCAGCGCCGGAAAAAATGCACATGCAGCGAGACGGGTAACGTGCCCGCCGCATGCCGGTGGAGAAAGTATTGCGCCCCGCTCCGTGAATCGAGGACGTCATCATCAGGAAAATGCCGAGCTTCATCGACCGGTATCTCCCCGCGACGCTGAAGGTTGTCACCTGCCAGCGAATCGATGAGATGGACAGAGCCGACTTTCATCGCATCGCCGAGAGCGACGAAACGCTCGGCCAGCTTCCGCTGCCGCGCTGCCAGTGCGATGCCTGCAGTCTCTCTATAACGTTGCGCCATCCTGGAGGCCGTCATTTCCGGAATTTCTTGTGTTCCTCGCTCATGAAAGCCACCAGATTTGCCAACTCCACGGACTTCCAGTCGAGTGGTTTTGCTGCCATCGGGCCGACCATGCAAACCTGAATCGCTTCGTCGAGATGCAGTTGCTTGATACCGTAGGTATCCGCGGCCATCGCCATCTTGTGCGGGAACGGTTGCGCGAATGACGGCTGATAGCTTTTCCCGCCTTCATGGCAAGACGCGCAGGACATGCCGTTCGTTGAAAGCGAGGTATCACGAAATAGCTTGCTGCCAGCTTTCACCGCCTCGGCACTCGTGGGATAGTTCGGTCGAAAGCCAGCGGGTCGCTTGACGAGTTTGGGGTCGGCTTTCGCACCGCACTTGGCACCGCATTTCGCGTCAGATTTGGCCGAACATCGAGCGGCGGCCGGACCGCACCGGGAGCGACACTTGGCGGAGCATCCGCCCGCCCAGACGGAAGTCAGCGCCAGCGCCGAGGTGATGGCCATCGCCGAAAGACGTGTCAGGTTTTTCATGGGCCACCTCTCTTATTTCCCCGCGCATTTCGGCGCACATTTGCTCTTGGCGGAGCAACGGGCACCACATTTGTTTGCACCTTTTGCGCCGCATTTGGATCCCTCTTTGGCTGCACAGGATTTTCCGTGCTTCGGCCCGCATTTGGACATTTCCGCAGCCTTGCACTTGCCTTTGCATTTCGGCCCGCAGCCTGCTTGCGCGGCCGCGCTGGACAGCGCGAGAACGGAGGCAACAGCCATAGTGGACAGAATTGAGCGATTTTTCATGGAAGTCTCCTTGGTGGATATCCCCAACAGAAGGGGGATGGGTCAAGACGAGGATTTGCCCGTCTTGTATTTCTGTCTGGGCCCCAATGTTGCAAGGCCGTCAGGACAAATCAGGTATTCGCGGATCAATTCTCGTGCACGATGCAGGCGGCTCTTGACCGCACCCGTCGGTTGATCGAGGCGCTCGGCGATCTCTGCAATGGTCAATTCTTCGAAATCCCTCAGAAGCACGACTTCCAGATAATGATGCGGGAGGCTTTCCAAGGCGGTGGCGAGGTCGAGCCGCAAATCATCGTCGCTCTTGCAGGCCAACTGCTGCTCTGCCATATCTTCATCCAGCGGGTCTTGCCGGAACATGGCCCGCGACAGGCGGCGGCATTCGCGTTTGATGACGACGAAAAGCCAGGAAGAAAACGCGGCAGCGGCCTTGAGTGCGTGGATTTTTCGCGTAATCAGAAGCAGCGTTTCTTGTACCGCGTCGTCGACATCGCTTGCGTGGCAGTGTTTGTACGCGTAGCGCCGGGCATCGGCCTGACAGGCTCCCAAGAGGGCATGAATCGCCACCGAATCGCCCCTTTGGGCGTCGTAAATCAAATGGGAAAGGCCCCTTGATTTCTGCATGTTCACTGTCTCCGTGCTCATCTCGCGCGCCCCTGCTTCGTGGCTATACCGACAGCAACTAAGAGGCGCTGAGCGGAGAAAACGGTTCGCGGCGTCGAGAAATATTTACTGACCCTGCGCTTGTGATATTCCGGCTCGCGGACCCGGCACCAACAGCGGGAAAAGCGACATGAAGTTACGTCTTTGCAATTTACTTGCCCGAACTATCCGGTTAAATCGGCGAAGGGCTGGTCAACGTCATCGTTGCGTGGGGGTGGGCGCTACAAATGCCTTCCTTGCGGAACATAGTGAACCTGAACACGCCGGACCGAGATTGTCCGCGCTCAATAAATTTTGACAAAAATACGCCCCGTCGCTCCCCGTGGACAGGAATGCAGCGGCGGGGGGGCGGCCGGCGAAGTCGTTGAGGGCGTTTTTCTGGCGCGTCAGCTTTCTGCCAGATGCAACTTCAACAAACTCAGCTTCGATGGTTTTGGCGCGCCCTGAGATGTATTGGTTGAACGTCGCACGTTGTGCGTCAAGCCCCGTTCCGGAGAATCCCTGTCGCTGCGTGCTGGCTCTGTGGTGGGCGATGTATCTCGGCTTCTCCGTCGGTAACCCGCTCTGCATGCATGCATGCAATGACGAGGCTTGTGCGTGAATCGGGACGCGCCGTCTGAAATAAAACGTGGTTCCGTGCCGAGATTTGGTTGGGAAGTTGCCTGCCATGCGTAGCACCCTTGTGCATCACACAGCAGCATCCGCCAAATGAAAAAGCCGCTGATCCCAAAGGAATCAACGGCTTAGGTATTTCTGGTGGTGATAGGTGGATTTGAACCACCGACCCCAGCATTATGAGTGCTGTGCTCTAACCAACTGAGCTATATCACCACGAAGCCCGAAATTATGACGGCCGAGGTGCGCGCTGTCAACTGAGTTGCGTTTGCAGCTTTTCTTGCAGTTTTGCCAGCACCTGCGCGGCCGCATCAGGTGCGAGGCAATCGATCACGATCCGGTCATCCATGCTGCGCAGCCAGGTCAGCTGGCGCTTGGCCAGCTGGCGGGTGGCTGCGATGCCTTTGTCGCGCATGGTGGCGTACTCGTAGTCACCGTCCAGATGCTCCCACGCTTGCCGGTAACCCACGCAGCGCATCGACGGCAAGCCGAGATGCAGGTCGCCACGCGCGCGCAGGGTCTTTACTTCGTCCATCAGGCCGGGACTGGCGGCCAGCATCGCATCGAAGCGTTGCTCGATGCGGCGGTGGAGCTGGCTGCGGTCCGAGGGTTCGAGCGCGATCGGCAGCAGTTCGAACGGCAGCTCGGGCGGTGGCGCCTTGGCCAGCAGGGATGACATGGGCTGGCCGGTCAGCAGGTAGATTTCCATCGCGCGTTGTATGCGCTGCGTGTCAGTGGGTTTCAACCTAGTTGCCGTCGCCGGATCAATCTCAGCCAGACGGCGGTGCAGTGCCGGCACCCCATGGCGTGCGATCTCCATGTCGATCTGTGCGCGCAGCGCAGGGTCGGCTTGCGGGAGGTCGTCGAGGCCGTCACGCAAGCCTTTGAAGTACAACATCGTGCCCCCGACCAGCAGCGGCAGCTTGCCGCGCGCGATGATCTCGCCGGCGAGGCGGATCGCATCTTCCCTGAACTGCATCACCGAATACGATTCGGTCGGATCCAGCGTGTCGATCAGGTGATGTGGCACCGCTGCGCGTTCTTCTGCGGTCGGCTTGGCGCTGCCGATGTCCATGCCGCGATAGATCAGCGCGGAATCGACGGAAATGATCTCGCAGGGGACGTGCCGCGCGATCTCAAGCGCGGCCGCGGTCTTGCCGGAGGCGGTCGGGCCCATGATGGCCACGGCGAGTGGTTTGGTATGGCTCATTGCAGGAGGATGCTCAGGCGAGTTCGGCACGCTTGGCAATCAGCCGCACTGACAGGAAATTCAGGCCGCCGAGCACGCAGGCGAGGATGGCCATCGGGTACAGCGTGCCGTTGTGGGTCGTGCCGACAATGCTGCCGATCGTGAATGCGAAGGCCATCATCACCGCGCCCATCAGGCCGGCAGCGGTGCCCGCCTGCTTCGCGAAAGGCGCGACAGCGCCGGACTGCGTGACCGGGAAATTGATGCCGTGCGCGACCATCGCCATGAACATGGCCAGCACCACCATGGCCCAGTGCCACAGGCCGAGCAGGGTCGCGGCGAGGAAGTAGACGCCGGCCACCAGCGATACCGTAGTACCGATGCGCAGCGCCTGTTCGCTGTCGATGCTCTTCAGCAGCCGGCGGCAGATCAGCGTGCCGGTCATGTAGCCGGACACGCCGGCGCCGAAGCAGAAGCCGAACCATTGGGTCGGCACGCCCAGCACCTTGATCAACACAAAGCTGGAGCCCGAGATGAACAGGAAGATGCCGCCATAGGACAGCGACGCCGGCAATACATGCAGCCAGAAATCGCGCGAGCCCAGCACCAGCTGGTAGTTGGCGAGCAGGCCGCGCAGGTTGGTCGCGTGCGGGTTCTTGTGCTCGTTGGTCTCGGGCAGTCGCAGCAGGCAGGCTGCCATTACGACGGCCGAGAACGTGCCGAGTGCGACGAAGGCCGAGCGCCAGCCAAACGTGACCTGCAGCCACGAGCCGAGGATCGGCCCGATGATCGGAGCCAGCGAAATCCAGGTGCTGGCACGTGCGATCACGCGCGCGCTGTGTTCGGGCGCATAGGCATCGCGCACGATCGCACGCGCAATCATCACCGCCGCACAGCAGCCCAAGGCCTGCAGGAAGCGAGCCGCGATCAGCAGGTCAATCGATTGCGACAGCGCGCACAGGGCGCTGGCGGCTACGTACAGGCCGAGGCCGGTCAGCAGCACCGGGCGGCGGCCAAAGCGGTCCGACAAGGGACCGACCAGCAATTGCGCGCTGCCGAAACCGATCACGAACAGGGTCAGCGTCAGCTGCACGGTCGCAACCGGCACGTTGAAGACGCTCGACAGGCTGGGCAGCGACGCCAGATAGAGGTCGGTGGACAGCGGCTGCATCATCAGCATCGCGGTGACCAGGACCAGGATGGGCGCGTGGACGAATTGCGGATGCGGAGGGTGGCTCATGGATGAAGTCGCGTCGCGTGGTGTCGGTTCGTTTTGTTTTGCTTCGTGTTGTGACTTGCTTTGGCTGGCCATGCCTTGCCGGCAGCGCCGGCGCTTACTGGCCGCGCAGGAACAGCTTGTCGAGGTCGCCCAGCGCCAGCTGCACCCAGGTCGGCCGGCCATGGTTGCACTGGTCCGAACGCTCGGTGGCTTCCATCTGGCGCAGCAGCGCATTCATCTCGGGCAGGGTCAGCAGGCGGTTCGCACGCACGGCCGTATGGCAGGCCAGCGTGCCCAGCATTTCATTGCGGCGCTCGACCAGCACATGCGAGCCGCCGAATTCGCGCACGTCGCGCAGCACGTCGCGCGCCAGCGCCTGCGCATCGCTGTTCCGGAGCAGTGCCGGGATTGCGCGCACGGCCAGCGTGGTGGGCGACATCACCGCGATGTCGAAGCCCAGTGCAGCCAGTACCGGCGCATTCTCCTCCACCGTGCCGACCTCGACCGGGTCGGCATGGAAGGTGACCGGTATCAGCAGCGGCTGCAGTTGCACCGATTCCGATTCCAGCGCCTGCTTGAACTGTTCATACAGGATGCGCTCGTGCGCGGCATGCATGTCGACCAGCACCAGCCCGACGCGGTTTTGCGCGAGCACGTAGATGCCATGCAGTTGTGCGAGCGCGAAACCGAGCGGGAATTCTTCTTCGGCGTCCATCGCGCCGGTAGTGGAGCGCGCAGCCGAGCCGCCGAGGCTGGCCAGCGCAGACGCGTTGCCGCCGGCCGGGCCCGCGCCAACGGGCATGCCAGCGCTGCCGGTGCCGAACAAGGCGGCCAGCTCGCCTGGCGCCTGATTCAGCGCCCTGTTTGAGTCCGCGGACGAGCGACCCATCGCATCCGAAAACATCGTGCCGTACAACACCGGGTCTTGCGCAACCATCAGCGATGCCTGCCGCTGCGGCATCGCCATCCATGGCAGCGTACCGCCGGAGGACGGCGCGGCGGCCGGCAGCTGTGCCGGTGAGTTTCCCTGCGCACTGGCCGTGGTCTTGGCCAAGGCACGGCTGACCGCGTGGAACACGAACTGGTGGACTGCACGGCTGTCGCGGAAGCGCACCTCGATCTTTGACGGATGCACGTTCACGTCGACCAGCGCCGGGTCGAGGTCCAGTTGCAGAACGTAAGACGGGAAGCGATCGCCATGCAGCACATCCTGATAGGCCGAGCGCACCGCATGCACGAGCAGCTTGTCGCGCACGAAACGGCCGTTGACATAGAAGTACTGCGAATCGGCGCGGCCGCGTGCTGCGGTCGGCAAGCCGACGAAGCCCTGCAGCACCAGCGGTCCTGCAGCCTCCTGCAGCGGCAGCCTGGCCTGCGCGAATTCATCGCCAAGGATTTGCGCGCTGCGCTGTGCCAGTTCGGCTTCCTGCCAGTGCTCGGTGGTCTTGCCGTTGTGCGTGACGGTGAAGCGCACATCGGGACGCGCCAGCGCGAGGCGCCGTACGATTTCAACGCAGTGGCCGTATTCGGTCTGTTCGGATTTGAGGAATTTGCGACGTGCCGGCGTGTTGAAGTACAGGTCTTGCACGTCGACGATCGTGCCCGGTCCGCCCGAGGCCGGAGCGATGGCATCCGGTCGCTGCCCGTCGACTTGCCAGGCATGCGGCTCGCTGTCGGTACGCGAGGTGAGGGTCAGCTGTGCGACGGACGCAATCGATGCCAGCGCTTCGCCACGGAAGCCCAGCGTGGTCACGTTTTCGAGATCGTGCAGATTGGCGATCTTGGAGGTCGCGTGGCGTGCGAGCGCCAGCGGCATTTGCGCCGGCGGTATGCCGCAACCGTTGTCGCTGATCGCAATGCGCTTCACGCCACCGGCCTCCAGCCGTATCGTCAGCTGCGTTGCGCCGGCGTCGATGGCGTTTTCGAGCAATTCCTTGACGACCGCCGAGGGCCGTTCGATCACTTCGCCGGCCGCGATCTGTGAAATCAGCTGGTCGGGAAGCTGGCGGATGATGCGCTCGGCGCGGGTCGCGGTATTCATCACGCGATTATACCGAGGGCAACCGCAGGCATTTCCGCAGGGAGAGGGCGCAGCCTGCGTGTATCATCCGGGCTTTCGCGGTCGTTGCCGTGCCGGGGGCTTCCGAGCCCGATCGGCACCGCACCCGCAGCTACCTTTATCCTGACATCTGCCCCATGGATTTCTCGCAACTGCTCGACCTCGTCCTCCACGTCGACAAATCGCTGGACAGCTTGCTGGCCCTGCACGGCTCGCTGGTCTATGTGGTGTTGTTTGCCATCGTTTTCGCCGAAACCGGCCTGGTCGTGTTCCCCTTCCTGCCGGGCGACACGCTGTTGTTCATGGGCGGTGCAGTCTGCGCCAACGGCGCCATGAGCGCGCCGCTGCTGATGGCAGTGCTGGTGGTGGCCGCCGTCACCGGCAATACCGTGAACTATCTGGTGGGGCGTGCGATCGGTGCGCGTGCCTTCACGCACAACTACCGCTGGCTGGATCGCGCGGCGCTGCAGAAAACGCATGCCTTCTTTGAAAAGCATGGCGGCAAGACCGTCGTGCTGGCGCGCTGGCTGCCGGTGATCCGTACGTTCGCGCCCTTTGTTGCCGGCGTGTCCAACATGGGGATGGCGCGCTTCCAGCTATACAACATCCTGGGCGCGCTGGGCTGGGTCGTGGTGCTGGTGCTGGCGGGCTACTTCTTCGGCAACATGCCGGTGATCCGCGACCACCTGAATACCATCGTCCTCGTTGGTTTTGCCGCGGCAGCCGGCCCGGTGGCCGTCGCCGCCGCGTGGCGTTTCGTGAAGAAGATCATCGCGCGCGGCCGCGCCGGCAACGACGCTGCCTGATGCACTGACGCAGGGCTGGCCCGTCCGGGGCCTCAGGTCATGCGGCCGCGATTGAGTGACGGATGTTTGTGCACGTACTTGCGGATGCCGCGCATCAGCGCATCCGCCATCTGGTCCTGGTAACCCTCGTCGGTCAGCTTCGCTTCTTCTTCCGGGTTTGAAATGAACGCCGTCTCGACCAGAATGCTCGGGATGTCCGGCGCTTTCAGCACCGCAAAGCCCGCCTGTTCGACCTGACCCTTGTGCAGTTTGTTGATCGAGCCGATTTCGCCGAGCACGGATTTGGCGAGCTTGAGGCTGTCATTGATCTGCGCCGTCGTCGACAGGTCGAGCAGCACGCTGGCCAGTTGCTGGTTTTTGCTGCGGATGTTGATGCCGCCGATCAGGTCGGCCGCGTTTTCCTTGTTCGCCAGCCAGCGCGCAGCGGTGGAGCTGGCGCCTTTTTCCGACAGCGCAAACACCGACGAGCCGCGCGCCGTCGGCTCGATGAAGGCATCGGCATGGACTGACACGAACAAGTCCGCCTTCACCTTGCGCGCCTTTTG
>JACCDG011353529.1_pt1 | contig 12738 bp, 14 predicted proteins | sample 7442471 | NCBI WGS metagenome assembly JACCDG01 (sample SAMN15323444, study PRJNA562643) | freshwater metagenome | isolation source: river surface water | place: USA:Blue River Watershed | collected 2017-08-17 | reverse complement strand
GGGCATTGATTCCGATGTGCGCCTCAATCGCGCCCTCTGGATGCTGGCCGATGGCCTGCGCCAGTTGAAAGCCTGAACCGTCCCCCCGTCGGAGGGGCGGTTTCCCCTCCATTCCCTTGTTTCACTCGATTGGAGATACACCATGAACGCCGTTACCCAAACCGAAGCCCGCGCCGTCAATACCGCCGCAGCTATCCCGCTGGAAGCTGCCGACCCGACCAAGAACCTGATTTTGGTTCCACTGTCGCGGCTGGTGCTGCGCCCCACGGGCCGCAACGTGCGCAAGACCCCGCGCATGTCCATCCCTGAACTGGCCGCAAGCATCCAGCGCGTGGGCCTGCTGCAAAACCTCATCGTGATTGCATCTGCCGATGGCGAGCATTACGAAGTCGTGGCCGGTGGCCGTCGCCTCGCCGCGTTGAAGCTGCTGGCGAAGAAACACCGCATCGCCAAGGATTGGGAGGTGCCTTGCTTGCAGGTGGCCGATGGCACGGCCCGCACCGCCAGTCTGACCGAGAACGTGCAGCGCGAAGCCATGCACCCGGCAGACCAGTTCGAGGCTTTCGCCGCGCTGGTGGCCGAAGGCCGTCCCATCGAGGACATTGCAGCGGATTTCAGCGTCACGCCGCTGGTGGTGCAGCGCCGTTTGAAGCTCGCCAACGTGTCGCCGCGCTTGATGGCCGACTACCGAGCCGATGCCGTGAGCCTTGACCAGTTGATGGCACTTGCCATCACCGACGACCACGCCGCGCAGGAAAGCGCGTTCTACGATGCGCCGCAGTGGCAGCGCCATCCCTCGCACTTGCGCGAACGCCTCACCGAAAGGGAAATCGACGCCTACCGGCATCCGCTGGTGCGCTTCGTCGGACTGGACAGCTACGAAGCCGCAGGCGGCGGCATCCGCCGTGACCTGTTCGCGGAAGGCGATGCGGGCGTGTACCTCAACGACGCCGCGCTGCTGGAACGGCTGGCGCAAGACAAGCTGGCAGGCATTGCCGCCACTGTCCGCGCCGAGGGTTGGGCGTGGGTGGACGCCACGCCGGGCGTAACTTATGCCGACCTGCACGCCTTCCAGCGTGCGCCGAGGGAACGGCGCGAGCCAAACAAGCGCGAAGCGCAACGCATCGAAAAGCTGCAAGAGAAAATGCGGGCCATCGGTGAAGCCGTGGACGCCGCGATGGATGCCGACGACGAGGAAAAGGCCGACGCCTTGCAGGAGGAAGGTGAAGCCGTGGGCGAGCAGTTGCAGGCGCTGGAAGATGGCTTGCAGGACTACGGCGCGAATGTGAAGGCCGCAGCCGGTGCCATCGTCACCATCGACCGCAACGGCGAGGCCGTCATTCATCGCGGCCTGATGCGTGAGGCCGAGGCCAAGGCGCTGCGCACGCTTGAAAAGCTGCGCCAAGGTTTCAGCGACCCGGACGCCGAGAACGACGACGAAGGCGAGGACGACGAGCAACCCAAGAGCGTCGCCATGTCCGACCGGCTGGCGCAACGCTTGAGCGCTCACCGCACCGCCGCGCTGCAAATCGAAGTCGCACGTCATCCGCAAGCTGCGCTGGCTGCCGTGGTGCATGGCATGGTGCAGACCGTCTTGCAGGAAAGGCGCTACGGCCTCAACCGTGATTCTCTGCCGCTGGGCGTGGGCCTCAAACTGCAAGACCGGCTGGAAGGCATGGCCCCGGATTGGCCGGAATCGCCTGCCGCCGTGGCGCTGCGCAAACTGCAACAGGTGGCCGGGGAAGCCTTGCCGGAAGACAGCGCCGAACTGTTCGCCGTGCTGCTGACGAAGCCGCAAGACGAACTGGTGCGGTTGCTGGCCGTGTGCGTGGCTTCCACGGTGGACGTGGTGATGCCCCGCGCCACGGCGCAGCAACCCGGCGAGGAACTGGCGCAGGCCGTGGGCCTCGACATGGCCGCATGGTGGCAGCCGACCGCCGAGGGGTATTTCAAGCACGTTCCGAAAGCGGCAGTTCTGCAAGCCGTGGGCGAATACGCGCCCAATCAGGTTTCCCGGCTGGCGAAGTTGAAGAAGGCCGACATTGCCAGCGAGGCCGAGCGGCTGGCCGATGGCACGGGCTGGATGCCTGCCATCTTCAAGGCCGAAGGCCCGGAGCAGGACGCCCCGGAAGATGCCGAAGCAATGGCGGATGAAACCGCCGAGGCGCTGGCCGCTTGACCCGCGCCGAAGGCAAGCGCCCCGGCCTCGACCGGGGCGCTTCGCCGGAAGGAGAAGCCCCCATGACCCGCATCACCAGCAGCCGCCCGCGCATGGCGGCAAGCTACGCCCCCGGCACGGTGCGCGCTCGCCGCTGGCACGGCGATGGCGACGTGCGCGGCCACCTCCCGCCCTCGGGCTGGTCGGCCCGCGCCGACCTCACCGACATTCATCCCATCACGGGCCGCGCCTTGGCGCGCGCCGTGTGGTGGATCATCGAGACGAAGGAATAACCGTCGTCAGCACCGCGCCCAGGCCGTTCCGTCCTGGGCGCGGTGAACTTCAAAAATCCGGGCGCGGCGGTGGCCGCGCCCGGTGTTCAAGGCCAACAGCCCATCAGAACGTCGCCGCCTTCGCGCTGGCTCAGGCGGCGGCGTTGAAGGCATCGCTGTATTGCGCGACGCCTTCGGGCACTGGCCCGTGGAAGGCCAGTGCCACGAAATAGCCGGGCGGCCCGGCAGTTGCAGGCCCGGATGCGCTTGGAAGCCAAAGCGCGCGTAGTACGCGGGTTCGGCCAGCGCCTGTTGCATCAGACGCGAGCCGATGCCTTGTCCTTGCCTTGCAGGTATGACGGAGATCAGCCCCAGACCGTACCAATCTTTGACCTTGTGGCAGTGACTGTCGGTGATGATGACGGAGGATCCCTACTGTCTATCGCGGATCTGGTGGCCTATTGCAGAGGGCAGCAGGCTTAGACCATACGTCTTTGCGGACCACACAGATAGCCGGCCAGCATTTCGACGATGGCCTGCTCGACTTGCTGGGCGGGGCAAGGGGCGCCAGGCGGAATGACCGCCGCATGGATCAGTGATTCCATGGTTCGCAGTACAACCCATGTCGCCAGTTCCAGGTCCTGCAGCACGACCTCGCTTTGGTGGTCTTCCAGCAACTGGCGAATGCGGTGCTGAATGCTTTGGTCAGCCGTGCTTTGCTCCGGCGGAGCATCGAAGAAAGGAAATTCCTTTTCCAGTACGCGATGCAACTCAGGGGCGACCTGGTGTGCCGCCAGCCACGCACGCACGATGGCCGCCAGTTTCCCTCTCAGGTCCAGTGGATGCGCGCTTGCCAGCACGGTCTCCATGGCTGCGTGCATTTCCACCGCATGCCGCTCATGGAGCGCCGTGATGAGCGAATCCTTGTTCGGGAAATACTGATAGACCGAACCCACGCTCACGCCAGCGCGCTCGGCCACCAGATTGGTGTTGGCTCCGGCATAGCCGCGCTCGGTCAAAACGCGAGCCGTTGCTTCAAGTATGGCGTCCACCAAGGCCCGAGAACGGCTCTGGCGGGGGACGCGGCGTGGCTGAGGCAAGGGTGGCATGGGGATCATCCGAACGCGAGTTTTCAACGTGAGCAATGACTCATATTATTCCATATGTCGAGCAAATGCTCATGTTTGGAGTTGTTGATGTCTTCTCGTTCTCACACGGGGGCGACCAAGGTGGCAAATCCGCCACCTGTCGCCAACGTCTTTCTCAAGTTGCTGCCGATCACACTGGCGGTGTTCGTCAGCTTTCTCACCATCGGCTTGCCGCTGCCGGTGCTTCCCCTGCATGTGTCCAGCACATTGGGCATGAGCACGCTGGTGGTGGGTGTGGTCATTGGCGCGCAGTTCGCCGCGGCCCTGCTCTCTCGCGCCTGGGCAGGCAACCTCTCCGACACGCGTGGGGCCAAACGGTCCGTGGTCACGGGCTTTCTGGTGGCGTCGGCGTCAGGTGTGGCCTACCTTGCGTCGCTGGCCTTCGTCTCGTCACCTGCCGCCTCGGTTGGGGTTCTGCTGTTGGGGCGGGTGCTGCTCGGCTGCGGCGAAAGCCTGATCGTCACCGGCTCCTTGAGTTGGGGGATCGGACTCGTGGGCCCGCAAAACGCAGGCAAGGTCATGGCATGGAATGGCATGGCGATGTACGGCGCCTACGCGGTGGGTGCGCCCATGGGTATCGCCATTCAAGGTGGATATGGCTTCGCCGGCATTTCAGTGGCTGCCGTCGTTCTTCCCCTGTTGGCATTGGCACTGATTGCCAACGTTCGGGCGACTGCCCCGACGGCTGTCCGCCGCACGCCTTTCTACAAGGTGCTGGGGATGGTGTGGCACCCGGGCTTGGGGCTGGCCTTGTGCAGCGTGGGCTTTGGGGTCATCACGGCGTTCATTGCCCTGTTGTTCGCTTCCCGAGACTGGGGCAACGCCTCACTGGCATTCACCGCCTTCGGCCTGGCGTTCATTGCCGCGCGCATCTTTTTCGGCCACTTGTCCGACAAGCTCGGCGGCGCCAGCGTGGCGCTGGTTTGTGTGCTGATCGAAGCCGTTGGGCAGTTGCTGATCTGGGGCGCCCAGAGCCCTACCGTTGCCTACGCCGGCGCTGCGCTGACGGGATTCGGTTACTCGCTGGCCTTTCCGGGATTTGGCGTGGAAGCCGTGCGCCGGGCGCCTCCACAAAGTCGGGGCTTGGCCATGGGGGCTTATGTGGCGTTTCTCGACATTGCCCTGGGCATCACCGGCCCGGTGCTGGGGGCCGTGGCAGGCGCATGGCACATTGAGGCCGTCTACCTTGCGGGCGCCGTTGCGGTCGCCCTGTCGGCTCTCGTTGCTTTGCAACTGCTGATTTCCGCACCCAAGGGAGGCCACCATGCCTGAAGTCATGCCAAGGCCTCGTACCGAAAGAGCAGTCGGAACCGTGCAGGCGGTTCGTTCGGTGACGCCCCATATGCAACGGATCACACTTGGAGGCTCTGAGGTTGCCGAATTTCTCAAAGTCGCGGGAGCCAACGAACCGGCAGCGTGGGTGAAAGTTTTTCTTCCCTCGGGTGACGGCCGGGCCTACACCATACAAAACATTGATTTCAATGCAGGAACACTGGATCTGGATTTCGTCCTGCACGGTGCAGGCGGCGACTCTGGCCCCGCAGTGGCGGCTTTCTGCTTCCCAGTGATGCGCGCTGGGTCATGTTCGCGGGGGATGCCACGGCGTTGCCTGGCATCCAGAGCATTGCACGCCGTTTGCCTTCTGGTATCAACGCCAAGGCGTATGTCGAGGTGCCGTCAGGGGATGACCGGCAGCCGATCGACAGCCCTGCCCGATTGCGGGTTCAGTGGATGAACGCCCAATCGGAACCCGGACTGACGCTATGTCAGTCGCTGTTGCACCGTCCTTTACCGACCGGTCCAGGCTACATCTGGATGGCAGGTGAATCCGCAGCCATAAAAAAGCTGAAACTTCACTACCTTCAAGACAGGGAGCTCCCGAGACACAGTGTTAGCGCCAAGGGATATTGGAAGGCTGGAGAGTCCGATCATCGTGATTCGTGAAGAATAAGGTGATACCGATAAAATTTCGCCACTTTCCCTGTTTCCCTGTCGTCGCAGAAGAGTTGTACTTCGCCCGTGCGACCGAAAGGTTGCACATCCAGCTTCAATCCCTCACGCCTGCGCGCCAGCGGCGCTGCGCTTACCTCTAGGGGATCGGCACAAGGCCCATCCCTGCCGCGCGAGCTTGGCACCCCTCGATACCGCCGGATCGGCCAGGCCAGCGCTCCGCTGCAATGGACAGGGCTGGCAAACACGCTGGTGCTTGCTGCGGCAGGTTGTGCGAATGCGTGCCGTCCTCAACGCTGGCGGTTCTCGCCCATCACGTCACGAAGGACGGTTCACGGACATCCCGCCCGGCATCGCTATGGAGCTTCCACGCCACGCCTCAAGACCGGCGCCGCAAGGTGCGGCCGGGGCGTTCTCGCTTGTCGTCGGATGGTTGACCTGGCCCGCGTCAGTGGGCGAGCCGGTGCAGCCTTCGTGCGGGGATGCCGAGCCAGCCCTGTCTCCTTTCGGAGCGGTTCGGCCCAATGCGTCCTTGTCTCGTTGTGAATCCTGGCGGGGGCGCGGCTGCGCCTCGGGCTTCATTGCTGCAACCGTCCAGCGAAAACAATTTCCCCTGCGCTGCGCGCATTCCTCGCGGGACAAATTCTTTTCGCCTCCCGGCTCTCCACTGCGTTGCGACCGCAAGCGGTGCAGCCAGCCCGTCCCCCGCCGGCCGGATCACAACAAGGACGCGATGGGCGCGAACCTTGTTCAACCGAACGGAGAAAACATCATGGCCAACATCGGCACCTTCACCGCAGACAAAGACGGCTTCGCCGGCACGCTTCGCACCCTGACGCTCAACGTCAAGGTCAAGTTGGTTCCCAACGACAAGGGGGACAACGAGAAGGCCCCGGACTTCCGCCTGCAGGCCGCCAGTCACGACATCGGCGCGGCGTGGAAGAAAACCAGCGAGGCCGGGCGGGAGTACATCTCCGTGACCCTCGACGATCCTTCGTTCCCGGCCACGGTCTACGCCCGCCTGATCGAAGGCGAGAACGGCACGCACGACCTGATCTGGTCGCGCAGCAAGCCCTAGGCGGCGTGACCGCCGCAGCGCCCCGCCCACGTGGCGGGGCGCAGTGCTGCTTGGATCGGCATACAGGAAGGCTTGGCTTTCCCAGCTTCGTGATGGTGGTGGCCGGGCAGCATCACAATGACCTCGGGTTGCCAAGGCGGATATAGGGCGATTCGGCGCACTGCGCCGACCGGGCTTTGCGGGCTGCGCCCCATGCCGACTTCGCCGTCATGGCCATTCGGCTTCAATCCCTATCGCAGCTTCGCGCCGGTGGCGCTGCGCGCTGCGCTTGCCTCCAGGGGAAAGCCCTGCGGCCTATCCCCGCCGCGCGATGCTCGGCGCCCCTGAAGTCCCCGAACCGGCTGCGCCGGATCGGTGGCCCAGCGCCTACGGCTGGGCCGCTGCTGCGAGCTGGCTCTCAGCCTCGCTCATCAGCACTGCCGTGCTGCATTCGAGCGCACTGGCGATCTTGAAGATGATCGCCAGCGTGGGCATGTCTTCGCCGCGCTCAACCTTACCCATGTGCGAACGCTCAATGCCGGCGAGGTTCGCCAGCGATTCCTGCGCGATGCCACGCTCCGTCCGCAGCGCACGCACCGCCGCGCCGAAGGCTTGCGCCAACTCGGCATCGTAGGTGGTGGTGCCGGCCGGTCGGCCGCGCTGGATGGATCGCTTCTGCATAGACAGAAGCGTCAATTCGCAGCACAATTAAAACCACGTTATCTTTAACTCATTCATGCTTTTGGCCCTTTTTCGTGCTTTTACGGAAATCCGCTTCTGCGGATTCCGGTGGAACCGGAAAACCGCCAACGTGCCTTTGCAGATTTCTACAATTGAGCTTTTGCGCTTTCGTGTTTCCACGGCTTTCGTGGAAACGCAAAACCGACATGCCATGTTGGAACAGGAGCACCCCGATGAAGGCTCCCCTCGTAACCGAGGAGCAGCGCGCCACGCTGCTGGAGAACGGGCAGCGGGTCGCCGCCGGTGAACCTCACGACCCGTTGCCGGTCGTGCGGCTATTCACTCCCGACGCCCACGCGATCTGGCTGCTGGCATCGCTCGATCCTGCCGACGGCGATACAGCTTGGGGCGTCATGGACGTGGGCATCGGTATGCCCGAGCTGGGTCACATCAAGCTGTCCGACCTGGCCTCCATCGTCGGCCCGAGCAAGCAGCCCGTAGCGCGGGATTTGTACTTCCAGGCGGCGCGCCCGCTGTCGGAATACCTGCGGCTGGCGCAGGAAAACGGCTCTATCGTCGATTGAGCTATTCGCGCTCAAGCCGGGCGCATTAAGGCTATTTCGGTCTTGCTCCAGACCCGCAAAGTCTGAATCCGCACTCTTGCACCGAAATAGTGCCCTCATGCGAAAAATAGCCACGATCCTTCGCGGGAGTTGCGGCACGGTATTCCGTGCCGCATGACATTTCTAAGTCGGGCGGCCGTCGCATTCGGACGGATTTCGCAACACGCCGGAGCCAATTAGCCTTGACACCAACAGATACAGCTTAACCGGATTTCTACCTTGATTTAAGGCTCCTGCATGTCTGACGCCGTGGCGACGTTCCTGCTATTCGACGGGAGCTTCGGTCATGGTCAATCCTCATCATGTCGCGCACTGGTATCCCACTGCGGCCTACCTCTACATCCTGTGGTTGGACGTGCTGGCACTGGCTTGGGAGTACCTGCGCCGCCATCCTGACTACCGGCTTGACTGGATGCGCCGTGCGCGCCGCCCCAATGCTGCGCATCGCTGGGGATTGCGCCTGCTGGAAGACCCAGCCTTGGATGCGCGTGATGCGCATGCGGCCTGGCTCCCCGGCCATGCTGCCGTGGTGCAGCTCCACCCTGATACCGATCCGCCACCTGACGCTGTGGCCTTCGACTTCTGGAACATCCCCGGCCACAAGCACCTGCTCCACGATGGCCAGCGACTGGCGCTGATCGCGCGCAGTGCCGGCCATTGCCAGCGCTATGCGCTGGCGCCCGGACTGGAAGACGGCATGGCTGTCGCCTACGCCCATCGCGGTGGCGCCGCCGCGCCTGCGCTCGGTCACGCGCCCAGCACCGCGCGAACCAGGCCCAGGCCGACGCCTGCTGCGCTGCTGGAACTGCACACCCTGCAGGCGCTCGACGCGACCCTGGCGGGCGCGTCCTTGCGCGACGTGGCCGAAGGCTTGTTCGGAGTGGACGCCGCGGCCGGTTGGTACAGCGACGGCGGCCTGCGCTCCAAGGTGCGCCGCCTGGTACGGCGCGGCGATGCGTTGATGCGCGGCGGCTATCGCCGCCTAGCACAACTACCGCTGCTTGAGAAGGGTCGTTTTGAAGAGAGCGCAAAACGACCCTGAGCAAGAGGGCTTCGTTTTCTGAGACTGCCTCCATCCGGTTGCGCTGTGCGGCCGGAGCTTTGAAAGCTATGGAGGCTCTCATCATGCGTCCCGCTCCCTTGCGGCCTGCCGCCGCTCCTGCCACTACCGCTGCGCAGCCGCAGCGTTACCTCACCAACGACGAAGCCGCCGACTACCTGCGTCTGTCGCCGCGCACGCTGGAGAAGCAGCGCGTGCTGGGTGGCGGCCCCAAGTTCCGCAAGTTCGGCCGACGCGTCATGTACGCCGTGGCCGACCTCGATGCCTGGGCTGCGGATCGCAGCTTCGAGAGCACGTCCGATCCCGAGTATGCCGAGCAGCACTCGGCGGACAGCCGTGCGCGCTGATCGCTTGCGCGCGGGTGGCCTTCGCCATGTCCAGCCCTGCGCTGCCGTCCCGGCAGCGGCTCGTGCCAGAGCGCGAACAGCTCGACCTGTTCCGCGCCCTGCCGGGCGACATGGCGCCGCGCGACAGTCAGGACTTGATGGCCTTTCCGTTCTTCTCGCTGGCGAAGTCGCGGCGCGTCGCGCCGATCGACTTCCGGGCCAGCGGCATCACGATCCGCGTGGAGGGCACGCAGGAGCACGGCATCGCCACGATTTGGGATGCGGACATCCTGATCTGGGCGGCCAGTCAGATCGTGGAAGCGCGCGATGCGGGCTTGCGCCCGTCGCGGCTGATGCAGGCCACGCCTTACGAGATCCTGCGCTTCATCGGGCGCGGTACGTCGCTGCGCGACTACCAGCGCCTCAAAGCGGCCTTGGATCGCCTGCAATCCACCACGGTGGCCACGTCCATCCGGGAAACCACGGGAAGACGGCTGCACCGCTTCTCGTGGATCAACGAATGGAAGGAACTGGCCGATGCCAAGGGCACGCCCTTGGGGCTGGAGCTGATCCTGCCGGACTGGTTTTACGCGGGCGTCATGGATGCCGCCCTGGTACTGACCATCGACCCGGCGTATTTCCGGCTCACGGGCGGGATCGAGCGATGGCTGTACCGGCTGGTGCGCAAGCACGGCGGGCGCCAACCGGGCGGCTGGCAATTCGATTTCCGGCACCTGTATCGGAAATCGGGCAGCGCCACGCGCTTCTCGGACTTCGCCTACGACCTGCGCACGCTGGTCGCGCGGCAGTCGATGCCCGGCTACGTCCTGGGCATCGAGCGAATGCCGGACAACGGCGCCGAGCTGCTGACCTTTCGGCCCGTGCCGTTCACGGCACGGGGATAAACGGTGCGCAGCTTGTGGACGGGCTCGTGCTATCAGGAGTACGGAGTATCGTGCTATCGGGAGTACGGCTATCGTGCTATCAGGAGTACGAATCGCCAGAAAACCCAATAACGGCGCGGGTCTACGGCCCCTCTAACTTCCCTAACTTAAATCATCTAACTGATAGTAGAAGCGCCGCACGCCGGTGGAAAACCGCCGAGCGGCACCACGCACAGCAGCAACAGCCGGGCTTTCCAACGTGGAGGGCCAGGCCATGATCGTCGCGCTGCTCAACCAGAAAGGCGGCGTGGGCAAGACCACGCTCGCCACCCACATCGCCGGTGAGCTGGCGATGCGCGGCCAGCACGTCGTGCTGCTGGACGCCGACCCGCAGGGTTCATCGCTGGACTGGACACAGCGCAGAAGCCAGCAAGGCTTGCCACGACTGTTCAGCGCCGTGGGCCTTGCACGCGAAACGCTGCACCAAGAAGCGCCAGAACTCGCCAGGCGGGCCGATCACGTTGTCATCGACGGCCCGCCGCGCATCGCCGCCTTGGCACGCTCCGCGCTGCTGGCGGCCGAGCGCGTGCTGATCCCCGTGCAACCCAGCCCCTATGACCTGTGGGCCAGCGCCGAGATGGTGGCACTGATCCGCGAGGCGCAGGTATTCCGGCCTGCGCTGCGCGCGGCCTTCGTCATCAACCGGCGCGTGAGCACCACTGTGATCGGACGCGAAGCGCGCCAGGCGCTCGCCGACCAGCCGCTTCCTGCGCTGCGCTCGGAAGTGCATCAACGCATCGTGTTCGCCGACAGCGTGGCCGCTGGCCGGCTCGCCCGCGAGACGGCGCCCGATAGCGCCGCCGCGCGCGAAATCACTGCGCTGGTGGATGAACTGCTGCGGTGGACGCCATGACCGCGAAGCCGCCACCGAACAGCAAGCGCACGGCAAAGCGCGTCGGCATCGGCGCGCGTCCGCCGGCGAATCCGCACGCCGAGGCGTGGATTCGCCAGGGCGATGCCGATGCGCTGGGTAAGGGCGACCTCTACACGGCCCGCCTGACCCTCGACATCACGCCCGCAATGCGGGCGCGCATCAAGGTGTCGGCCTTCACGCAGGGCGTGACCGTGGCCGAGCTGTTGCGCGGTCTGCTGGAGCGGGAATTTCCCGAGCACCGCAGGGAGAACGCACCATGACTGCATTTGCTTCGCCTGCCTCCGCGCCTGCCGCCATCGCGGCTACGGCTGCGCTCGCAGCGCCTTCCAGCCAGTCCGCCAGCACGCCGCTGACGCGCGTGGCGCTGGCCTACATCGAATCGCGCTTCAAGCTCTACCTGCGCTTCGGCGAACCCGCGCGCACACTCCAACTCGACCGCTGGCGGCGTAGCGCCGTGTTCCTACCGGGCACGATGTTCTGCCGCATCCGCTGGCACGCCAATGACTACGGCACCGTGCGCTGGCAGCTCATGGTGATGCAGGCCGCCACGCCGCTGGACGACGTGCAGCGCATCCCCGGCGTGCGGCCCGGCGCACGCCTGCTGCTGCACGCCGAAGGTGAGAACGCGGTGCGTGCCGTGCTGGAACGCATCGACAGCATCGACGCGCTGGGTATCGCGCCCGCTGCCGCTTCGCCCGCGTACTGGCGCACGCTTGCCAACCGGCTCGCTGCGCGCCTGCCGCTGCCCGAATACAGCGCCGAGCGGCACGCCGCCTGGCTGGCCGGGAGGGCGCTGCCATGACCGCCGTTTTCACTTCCGGCACCGGGCCGCGTCCTCGCTCGCCCCGCGCACATTTGCGCGCTCGCCTCGTACTGGCGGGCCTTTCCGCCTGCGGCCTCGCTGCGCTGGCCTGGGCGTCCTTCGTGCATCCGCTGCCGCGCCTGACCTACAACCCGTCCGATAGCGTGGCTGTCGGCTGGTATCGCGTCGATCCGCTCGACCATCGCGCCAGCTCACCGCCACGTCCGCTGTCCGTGGGCAGCATCGTGCTGGTGCCGCTGCCCGCCGAGGCTGCCGCCCTCGCTGCGCAGCGCGGCTACCTGCCGACGCGCATCCCGCTGCTCAAGCGCGTGGGCGCGGTCGCACCGCAGGAGGTTTGCATCATTGGGGGCAGCGTCCGCATCGACGGCGTGCCTTCGGCCGCCGTGCTATCTGCCGACCGCTGGGGCCGGCCGCTGCCATCCTGGCAGCAGTGCCGCCGCCTTCGGCCCGGCGAGCTGTTTCTGCTCAGTGTCACCAATCCGGCGTCGTTCGACAGCCGCTACTTCGGACCGGTCAGTGCAGCGGCCGTGATCGGCGTTGCGCATCCGGTCTGGCTGGAGTCGCGCCCATGATGGCCGCCGACTCGCTGCACGTTGCCTTGCATCTCGTCGTGCCATCGAGCATGTCGTGCTGCTGTCCGTCGCCGTGTCGTCGCGCGTGCAGTGCGAGCGCATCCGCGCCGCACTTCGCGCTGCCTTCGGCGCAGCAATCCAACGTGCAGGCGTCTTGCCTCGAACGCGCCCGGCCTGTGGCCGTGTTCGCGTTCGCCGGCGCGCTGGCTGCTCGTGCAGCAGCGCCACCGGGCCGCCGCTGCCCGGAGCG
>JACCDG010755881.1_pt1 | contig 12738 bp, 21 predicted proteins | sample 7442471 | NCBI WGS metagenome assembly JACCDG01 (sample SAMN15323444, study PRJNA562643) | freshwater metagenome | isolation source: river surface water | place: USA:Blue River Watershed | collected 2017-08-17 | reverse complement strand
GTGCGTTTCCGATCTTGCCCTTGCAGAGCCCCAGCACGCGGGGGCGGAGGTACTCGGGGATCTAGGCTCGCCGCTGGCTGCTGGTAGACTTCGTTCGCCAGCCTCGCTCACGATCATCCTCAATGCACAGCACAGCGCCGTCGTCGTCCACATCGCGGACCGTGCGGCTCATGAGCTCCGCCGAGCGCGCCGCAGTCCACATAAGCAGGAGCACGGCGGTGGCGCCCTCGCCTGGATCCTGAAGGCAGACCGCGTGCAGCTTCCGCGCCTCGTCGATTCGCGGCTGCGGCTTGCCCTTATTGCGCCGGCCCACGCCCTTGACGGCAGCGAAAGCATTGATCTTGAGCAGCCCGCGCTCGACCAGCCACGTCGCAAAGTGCTTGCCGATGATCAGATCGGTGCGGTGCGTGTCCGGAGAGAGCAGGTGCCCGCGCTCCCCTGGTGTGGTGCGGAGCGCATCATACAGGTCCTGAGCTCGCGTCGGGCGTAGTTCGTTGATCGACCGCGACCAGACCGGCCCGAGCAGCCGCCGTAGCGCCATCGTGTACCGGCGTATACTTGTCGACCTCACGCCGTCCGTCAGCCGAGCGGCGGTGTATTCCTCCGCTGCCTCCGACACGGTCAATCCGCCGTTGTGCTGCGCCGTCGTGAGCGCGAGCTCTGCCCACTCGATGGCTTTCTCGCGAGTCTCGCCAACTGGAGCCCAACGGCTTCCGCCCGCCGTCGTGACTCGGCATCGGAACTTCCCTCGATGGGGATAGGGCTTGCTTCTGTGCATGGTCGCTTCATCTTTTCCTCCGCGGTTGCAGTCGCAGAGGGAACGATACCGAGCGCGCGGAGCTTGCGATCGAGAAGCAAATCGAGCTCAAGCGCGATTTCCTTCACAAGCTTCTGACGCTCGGCGGCTTTCATTTGTCCAATTTTACCCAAAGAGTCCGCTTCGTTGCGGCCTTTTTAGCTGGTCCTACCCGTCCCGCCCGTGTCGATGCCGGTCAAAGATCGGGCGAATGGCAGACCCCGAGCGACTCGTTCGCGCTCGTGCTCGCCCGGAGGGAACAAAAAAAGGGGATCCTCCTCGCCACCAATGACCAGCGCGCCGAGCAGCAGCCGTCCCGCGTACACCACTGAGTCGCCGGTTCCCCCGAATCCCTTTGTCGTTCGCAGGAGCGCGCCCGGCTCTACGCCCGCGTTTCGTTCCAGTCTCTTGAGCGATGAGATGATCCGCTGCGTCCTCCGCTCGCTCCTGGTCTGTTTGCGCGGGGCATAGGTGGGCGGCTTATCGCTGTGCCGATGGTCCTTCATCGACCCGCCGCACTCGCCGCACCGCCCTAGGACCTTGCTGGTGTGGTAGATACGGGAGCACGTAAGCGTGTTCGGGTTGACTGGATTAGTAACCTTCCGCTTCTTCCTATGGCTCATGAATTCCTCCCTTCCGCCCCGACCTCGGCCGCGATGCAGGCGGGCAGGCGCGGGTATGCCCCGCTGTCCTCAGGATCATGTTCCCCCGGAAAGCAGCTGCATTCGCCGTCCAGGTAGTCGAACAAAGGGCAGATTCCTTCATTGGGGTGCCCGCACTCCGTCTCCGTAGCCGGCGCGATCGAGAGCTTGATCATGCGGGTCATAGCGGCCTCCCTTCTGCGTCGCGGGGCCAGGGGACCTTGTTCCCGTGCTCGTCGCAGGGCCAGAAGGACCACTCCGATAGCGTCTCGGTTAGCTCTACATCGGGGTAGTGCCACTCCTCGCCGTCCCAGATGACCATCCGGGACTCCTCCCAGGACACGAACGCGATCGAGCCCCACTGACCAAGCTTGCCTTGCGTCGCTATCCAGACGCCGCCGTTCTTGCTGTGGGCCTTCTTTGCCTGCGGACTCGGCGCTCCCTTCCTAAGCCTAGGATTCATCTCGCGCAGGACGGCCTGCGGGGTGCGGTTCTCAAAGTCGACAGCGGCTTCCACCATGCTGTCCATCCACCACTCCCAGCCGTCCTTCATGATGAAAGACTCCTTTCCAGCTGGATCGGTCCAGGTCTGCCCCGTGCCGGGTGGGTAGTTCTTGAGAGTCCACCCCTTCCGCTCCAGATACGCCCGCACGTCTTCCACGCGCAGGTCGGCGGCTTCTTCGAGGTCGAGGATGTTCATGACTACTCGCCCCCTTCCATGGCGGGGAGCTTCACTGCCCTTACCTTGTCAAACGCTCGGCTGAAGTCGTCCCAGGATCCCTTTTCGTATCGACGCATTTCCTTTACCGCCTCGACGACCGGCCGGCACTCGGCGACCAGCTCCCGCAGGCTCTGCACCTCCGCGCGCAGCCTCTCGATCTCCTGCAGCCGCGCGTAGCCAACCCGGTCAGACTCGTCGCGTTCCGCGTACAGCTTCGCAACGTCAGCGGCGGCGCGTTCACGCAGCTTCTCGACCTCGGCGCGGGCGGTGTCTCTTTGTGCGATGAGGGCAGCGATGCGATCCTCCGCGTCAAGCGCCCTGGCGTCTGCATCGCTCAGGCGGTCGACCTCGAACAGGAGCTCGCGGATGCGCGTCTGCATGTTCTCAGAATCGTCAGGGCTGTTGGTCATGCCGTACCCGCAGCCGCCTTGCTCCTTCCAGCATCGCCATAGCCCCGAGCCGTCCCACTCCGCCCAGTTGCGTCCACAGTTTGGGCACTTCTGAGGCATTGCGTTCATAAGCCGCTTCTGTTCCTTGTCGCGCTCTTCCTGAGTCCATTCCATCACGTCCCTCCTAACACCCGCAGCACTCCAGCAAGGAACGCTTTCGGGTTCACATTCATGCACCTCATGTCCCGCGTCAGGTACTCCTGCACCGTCGGCATGCGTGCATCCTCCGGGTTCTCGTAGTGGCACCAGGAACATGTGCCCCGCGGAAACGACCGCCGAGTGCCGATGCGCCCACAGCCTGGACATACACAGTGCGTCGCGCGGTCCACTACTTCGCCTCCACTTCGTCAGGACGCTGCACAAACCTGCTCATATCGAGCGCGCAGTCGGGGCCGTGGCCTTCGGTCTGGCCGCAGTCTGGATCGATGCAGGCCCTGAGCATCTCCCTGGCGCTGGTTGCCTCGCGCACCACCCCCGGCTCGTTCATGGTATCAACCGCGGCCTGAATCGCGTTCCGTTCGGCGATGCAGAGCGGGCACTCGGGGTCAAACTTGTGCTCTGCCATGTCACCCTCCCACCCGCGACCAGGGCACCGGACGACGATCCGGCGTGACCGGGCGCCATTGGTCATTGACCCATAGGCGAGCCGAGACACCCGTTACGCGCCGGGGAGAATCGTCCTGATGAGCCAGTAGGTAGCCCTCGGCGTCGTGGCTAAACGTGGCAAGCGGCTCGCATTTGGTACTGGCCGCCTCCCACCTCAAACCCTGCTTATTGGCCGCTGTGATCTGTGAGGGAGTCGGGAATGCCCGGTACTCAATCGCCCCGTCGTACCCGGCGTGGTAGGCGTCGAGTGCTAGCTGATGTCGTGCTCCGATAGCCGTCTCGATCGCCGTCTCACCCATCCGATCCCGCCCCGCCTTCGCGTCCTGCTCGCCGAGCATGCGCGCAGCCTTCTGCTCGACTTCGGACCGGGTGGCGCCGTAAGGTCGATGCTTGCAGACGGCGAACTGACCTCCGTTTCTGTCTTCGGCGATATACGTACTCTCTGATTCGATCGCCGCTCCAGATAGCGTCAGGAATCCAAACCGCTCCCCGTCTTCCGTGAAGCGTAGTCTGTCGCCCTGGCTATCTTCCCACTCCGGCCACGCCTTTCGTAGCGCCTCAGGTGGCAGCCCGGGCCGGTACGCCTCTTCCGTCGGGGCCTCGGGCAACTGTTCGATTTTGCCTAATAGTTCCGGTTCGACCTTCGGCTGCGGCTCCGTCTTGTCCTCGTTGTCGATAGCGGCCAGCACCGCGTCACGGACCAGCATGACCGGAGTCCCTTCCATCGCATGACCGCAGGCGTCAGACCCCGGTAGGCTCTCAATGCGCTGGCGGACTCCCTCGTACTCACGGAGGCGCTCCTTCAGCTCGACCACGACGCAGTCGCGCTCCCACGCGAGGTCTTTTTTGAGCGTCTCGATATACTCGGCATCCAGCTTCGCGCGGAGCTTTAGGTGCTCAATCTCCGCCTGCTGCCGGCGGACGATGTCCAGGAGCTCGCCGCGATGTTGGGCAGCCAGGTTGTTACCATTGCTGCTAGCGACTGCGTCGTGCCACTGCTCGATGATCCTGACGCGGCCCCCAACGTCCGCCAGCTGGTACCGCTTCAGCTCTTCCTCCGCCGCGGTCGCTCTCGCCTCCGCCGCCGATGCGCGGGCGTTGAGGGTCTCGAACTCTGTACGTAGCTGGTCTAGGGTGCTCATGCCGTCGCTCCTCGTTCCTCTCGCGCCCCGTCTCGCCACCCCAGGCGCCGCAGCTGTATCTTGTGATTCGTAATCGCCCGCACGTCGCTCGGAGTGAGGGCGCTCACGACCTGGCCACCGCGTGGACTTCGCCAGACCACGTGCTTTCTCCGCTTCGTGACCGTCCATCCCTGGGACTCCGCGTCCTTCATGAGCGCCTTCCAGTCGCCTCTGGTGCTCATCGCTTGGCCTTTCGGGCGGGCACTACGCCCTGCCCGGCGCAGTCCCAGGTGCATAGGACGGCGAGTGTCAGATCCGTGTTCACGCGGTCATCGCAGCAGCGGCATCCCGGGCACGGCCGGAGCCTCTCGCCGAGCCTGAATCCGTTCCAGAGAGCCTCAAACCAGTCCGGGTCATCGACAAAGTCCGGTGCGCGGTCTGACCTCATTGCCGCGAAGATGGCGCGCTTCCTGGCACCCTGTGTCATTCCCACAAGGGATCTCGCCTTCACGTAGCGCCACCCCGCCGCGTCGGTCTCCTGAGCGCGTAACCACTTCCGCCACGCCCTGCGCCCGTTCATGGCTGGGCTCCGGAACTCTGCTCCCCGTACTTCTGGTCCCACTCCGCATCAGACAGAGCCTGACCGACTCGATACACATCAAGCCATGCGCCGGTCTTGCGGTGTTTGAGGTGGACATACTGGCGCCCTCTGCTGTCGTGGCAGAGGACTGAGGTCCATCCTGATTTCTTGAGTTCCTGAATCGCCGCTTCGCTCATCTTCCATCTCCCGCCGCTCGCGCTCTTACGTCGCGACGCTTCTCTTCGTCCGCTGCCTTCCGTTCCAGGTCTTCCTGTAGCCGCCGCATCTCCTCCGGGTTCCCCATCGCGGCAAGGATCGAGCCGAACATCGCCCCGGTTCGTTCCTTCGCCGTGCCGCCAGGGAGGAACCCCTTCGCCTCGCCGGCCGCCAGCTCGGCCCGGATCGCCTTCGGGTCGTTCGTTGCGTGGCCCGCGATCATCGCTGCATGCCTCCCCTCAAGCCGGCCATGATCCGCGGCCTCCCGGAGCACTCCCTCATGCCCGGCCTTGTCGTGGCCCAGGCTCGCGATCCACTTCACCGGAACACCCTCTGTCCGGTTCCTGGCCACGATGCGGCGGTACGCATCCCGGAAGGCCATCCGTGCCCCGGTCTCGTCGGACTCCAGCAGTCCGCGAACCTCGCCCCATGCTTCCATAGCCTCCTCAGTGGCAACCAGGCTGCGCTGCTCGTCCAGGGCGCCGACCTGCGCCCAGGCCTCATCCGGTCCCGGCCGCCCGTCGTCGATCCGTTCGACAATGTCGGCAAGCGTCAGCGCGCCCTTGAGTTCATAGCGACACCGAGATAGAGCGTCATGGATCGCGGACTCTGAAAACCGCGCGACGAGGTCCGTTAGGACGGCGCTCATCGTTTCCTTGGTCCACTTTGTGCCGCAGACCTCGATCGTGATTGCCATCGCGACTACGAGCTGGTCGCTGGCCTCGCGCTTAGACATCGCCGCCCCTCCGTTGCCGCGCGCGGTCTTGCAGGATCTCAAGCGCTGGATTGGCTGTCGTCTGCTCGATGCGCCGGGCCTGGGTCACGGTCATCTGCTGGCCGCGCGCCCACTGCGTCCGCAGGCTCCGGCAGTCCTTGACCAGCAAGCCCACGTCGTGATGCTTGGCCTGGTAAAAGGCGTCGTTGTGGGTCAGGTAGTACGCCGCGACCTGCGGGGCCTCTTCGGCACCCAGCTGCTTCACGAGCTGCGCGATCTGGCCATTGACCGCAGCGTTGCGAACCGGAGGCACCCGGTAGCGCGCCTCGTAGGCCTCTGAATAGGCCTTCCAGGTTGCGGCGGTCAGCGGCTCCGGCTTGGCTGGCAGCGGCATCAGTGCGCTGATTGAGGGCCTTCCGGCCGCATCCCAGGCGGCGGACGCTTTCAGGTAGTCGTCCAGCTTTTTGGCCAACCAGAATGGCTTGAAGCGCTGCCCGCCCAGCGCCCCGGCCACGATCCAATCGGCGACCACCAGCAGGTCTGCACCAGGGCGCCCGCGGCCGAGAACCGACCAGTTCGAGATCAGGAGTTGATGGCCCTGGCCGGGTAGCAGCAGCAGGGAGGCCTCAAGCTTGCGCTCCTCGTGCTCGTCGATCCCCAGCGCCCGGAAGCATCGGCGCCGGAACTCGGGCCATGCATCGCGCAGGACCTCAAGCGGGCCAGTGGCTTGCAAGGCCAGGGATTTTTGTGCCGGCTCCCCAGCGATTGAGCTGGGGGGCAAACTGGGAGATTCAATGAGAGATTCAATGAGAGATTCATCTTCCTTATATGTCTTTCCGGTAACCGGAATTTTTTTTCCGCTATCCGGAATTTCGTTTCCGGTAACCGGAACTTCAGAAGCATCGGAATCATTCCGTTTATCGGATTCCGGATTCCGGATTCCGGTAACCGGAAAACACTGGGCACGGGGAATGCCAGGCTTCCATTCGTCAAGGATCAGACCTCGGGCCTTTAGCAGCCTCAGTGCCTCATAGACGGCCGTCTTACCAAGCTCGAGCTCTTCGCAGATCTCGGCGATTGAGGGCCAGGCGCGGCCCTGGGCATCGGCGTGATCGGCAAGGCTGATCATGACCAGCCGCTCGGCCGGGCTCAGGTTGCGCGCGGCTCGGGCCGCCTTGAAGTGCGCAAGGCTCACGATCTACCCCTCCGCCCCGCCCAGGCCGGGCTGCAGGAGCTTGAAGGTCAGCGCCCAGACGTACGGGTTAGCGTCCCAGGACTCGGGCCCGTTGATGTGCCGCCACAAGTTCCTGAAGCGCTTCCGATAGGTGTCGCACTCCGTGCAGTCGACATCGAAGATAACGCCCAAGTTCTGGCCCAAGCCGCGCGTCAGCCGAGTTCCTCCGCACTCTCGACAGACGGCCTCATCGCGCTCCTCGATGATGCCCTGAGCGCGGTCGCTCTCCAGCGCCTCAACACCCTCCGCCCGCGCGTCCTCCTCGCTGATGTCCTGCACCCGCTCGACCTTGATCCCGGTGATCTCCAGGTTGATGCGACTGTCGGCCCGCTTCATGTGGATCGACGGGCGCCACTCCTCGACACCGAAGCCATCCGCGTGCGGATAGGTGGCGCGGTAGACTAGCTGCGAGCGCTCGGCAAGGGTCGCCGTGTTGATAACGCGCGCGTAGCCCCAGGTCTCCCTTACCCAGAGGCGGTCCGAGCGTTTCCCGTACGGACACCCGACCCCGAAGCCATCTCCGAAGAACGCCTGCGCCTTCGGGCAATCCGGATGCTCTGCGACCGTGAGCAGATCCAGCTTGTTCGGGTCCCAGCCTGGGGCCTTCAGGATGCGCCGGGTCTGCCTCTTGGGGTCGACCTCTCGCAAGGTCGCGCGCACCATCGCGCCGTTCATCAGAATCGGTCTCTCCTTCACGTCTCTCTCCTTGGCTGCACAAGTCGACCCGTCGCAAGGTCCCAGCGCAGTCCATGCCCAGGACAGGTCACGATGTTCGTCCCCGGCTCGCGCGGCAGGCTCTCAAGCGGGAGCCCGCGGTGCGGGCACTTGCCGCACTTCACCTTGCTCTCTGCGTAGACGGCCGGGAACGCCGGATAGATGCGGGGCAACCCCGTGTCTGGATAGTCCGGCATCCCGCGCATGCAGCGCCGCTCCACCAGTACAGGAGCCTTCCAATCGCCCAATGGGCTGTCATCCCAGGCTGTCGTGCAGAAGACCCGACTGAACAGTGCCGTGGCTGGATTGCTTGAGCACTCCCGAATCTCCTTCACCTGCTTGCGAGACAGGAAGCGCGCATCGAAATGGTAGTGACGCTGAGCGAAGTCGAGGTGCTGCTTGTCTTCGTGTTCGCCACCGATGACCGGCCAGAGTCCCGGGCTCCACCCCAGGCGTCGATGCGTCGACTCAATACACGGCACCAAGTACATCCTCCCGACCACGGGCGGCTCTTTCAGATCCAGAACGGCCACACGCATCGTCTCTCTCCTCTCACGGGAGGCCCCGGCCGGGCTGCACGACCTTGAACGAGATCGCCCACACCCAGGGGTTCGCGTCCCAGGACTCGCGCCCGTTGATCTCGCACCACAGGCTGGCCCACTCCGCTCGCAAGAGATCGCTGACCGTGCACGCGAGCGGGTCCTTTAGGAACTCTCGTGGCGGATGCTTTCCGGTGAGCCGTAACAGGGGCTCTCCGCCTGCGTTTGCCGGAACGCGGACGCCATCGGCCAAGATGTCGGCCTCGCTGATGTCCTGCACCCGCTCGACCTTGAGCCCGGTGATCTCCAGGTTGATGCGCGAGGCCCAGCGCGGCATGTGGATCGACGGATGCCACGCTTCAGAGTGAATATCGGCCCGGGCTCCGGGGAACCGAAGGGCTACCTTCGATAATCCGGTCATACGGTCGCGGTCGGAGTTCGCCAGATCGGGACCGCCGGCCGCATACTCGATGTAAGACGACCACCGCTCGATCACGGGGCGCCACGTCTCGCGCACCCACAGCCGATCGCCGGGTTGGCCAAACGGGCAGCGCATCGGCTTGTTGACCTCCGCTGTAGCTGCCCCGCATGGCTCGCGTCCGCGCTCGTATCCATCGAACCACTGCGGAAATGGGTCAATCTCGTCACCCTCCCAAAACCACGGATACCCGACAGGACGCGGCTTGATGATGCGCCGCGTCTGCGTCTTGGCCCCGGACAGGAGCGCCCTGATCATCGGCCCTGAGAACAGAATCGGTCTCTCCATCGTCTCTCTCCTCTCCCGCCCGGGTCACGCGGCGGGGGCGGCTGCTAGCTCGTGGCTGACTTCCGCACGCAGGGCGGCGCCAGACTCCGGGTTCAGATCGAAGGTCCGGCTTATCTTCCTGACGACCTCAGGAACCTCCCCGAGCTGGATCTTGGCGCGCCCGACAAACTCACCGACTGACCATCGGTGAGGCTCGCGGTCTTCCGTCTTCTTCAACACGTCCGCCAGCAGCGCGCGCCGCGCCGCTGGGAGATCAATGAGGACCGTTCCGCCCGAGCGCTTGATGGGACTCGTGAACAGTTCATTCCTCGCATCGCAAGCCGGGCAGCCGCTCGGGAAGTACCCATCGCCCATGAAGGTGAGAGACGGCCTCATGTCGGTCTCTGGCCCGGTCCACTCACACTTGCTGCACTTCATCTCGTCGACGAGGCGCCATCGTCTAGGCTGTCCGGTCAGTTCCTGCGGCAGGTCCGCGCATACACCGCGGAGTGCCTCCCGCAGCAGGGGCGCGGCTTTCACCCAGCAGCGATCGCAGCATCCCAGGCTGACATAGCCGGAAATTCGCACGCCCGAGTCGCGAAGCTCGATAGCCCCGAAGCTTACCGGGTTGCTGCGGTCAGGCTCCCCGCGGCGCCGATAAACGCCTCCCTTGCGACCGCTCCGGTGATACGGGTGATATCCCTCATCGCGATCGCATACGCGACAGAATGTGATGCTGACGCCGCGATACACCAGCTTCCGCTTCTCCGTGGCCTCGCGAAGCGCCTCGCTCACCAGGGCGGCAATCCTTGGGTCCGCGCCGGCACCCTCAATCTCGATCTGCCGACGTGCCTGATCAACCAACGTCTGCACTTCGGGTCGCGTCTTGCCATCGAGCAGCAGGATCTCGGCGGCCGTTAGTTTCACAGCAATCAGCGGCGCTGAACTCATAGACAGATCCCTCCTCCTTGCGTGCCGACTAGCGGCGGTTACTTCGGGGCGTGAGCGGCCCGGCGAAGCCCCACGCTGGGGCCAGTGCCAGAAACCCGGCCTTAACCTCATCGTCTCCCGCATCGAACGCCTCGCAGACGTCAAGGTAGTCCTTCACTGTCCTGGGCGGATACGCGCTGAAGTGCAAGAGTTCCTCGCCGGCTGCGTGATCGGTCAGGTGGACGATCAACTCGTTGCCGCATCCTGCACAGAAGCGATGGGAGTCCGACTCCCAGCCCCATCCGCCATCCTGGCAATCGCGCGCAGCGGACAAGACTTCCTCTGCGGCAGAGCAGCACTTCCCGCCGTGCCCGCTGCACCGGACACAGTAGCCCCTAGCGCTCAGCATCACGTGCTCACGGGGACCTGATCCATTGAGTCCGAGCAGATCCAGCAACAGGCAGATCGTCAGCGGCACCAAGGTCGGCGCGTTGAGGATGCAGTCCTCGCAAAAGTCGCCTCCGTTGTCGTGCCACGGCAGGCAACCGCCCTGGTATGAGCCGCCGCTAGGGTCTCGCAACCAATAAAGGTGTGAACTCGGGCTAGACGCGCCCTTCGCAAGCTTTCCCGCCCACTCGCGAAACGCCTTCTGCTCAGCAGTCAGAATCATCGCGCCCTCCAACGCAGAGGACGCTACTGACCCGGAGCCGGGCCGTCAACCCCGAAATGTAAGAAAGTCTACTTGCCGTCGGAGATGAGCTGACGGATCCGCTCGCGGGACAGCGGCACTTGCTCGGCGATCTCGCCAAGCGTGAGGCCCTGGGCATGCAGGTCGCGGACGATGTGCCGGTGAGGACTCGTTGGTTCCTGCGGATGCGGGATGCCGACCGGCCGCCCTGGCTGGAGCTCGATGTTGAGGGCCGGCGCGAGCTCCGCGACCCGGGTGTGCGAGATGCTTCGCCCCGGGAACTCGGCGCAGACCTGGCGCGCGACAGCTCGTGCTGACATTCCCGTCGCGAGAAGGACGGCAGCGCGAGCGAGCAGTTCCGGGTCTGTGGCCTTCGGCATGCCCCGCAGCTTGACGGGTTCCGCGACGGGGGTTGAGTCTGTGCGTGTTGCGTGCGACAAGGGACGCTCCAAGAATAGCGCGCCGGGTCAGACGGTCGAGCCCGGTGGATCCATAAGGGTATCATGGGCGGACTCCGAGGGGGAGCTGCGAGATGTCAGCGCGGCGCACGATCCGGACCCCAGGCGCGACGGGACCCCAGACCAGCCACCAGGTCCCAGCGGAGTCCGTGCCGGTGCCGCTGAACCGCATGCGCGGCATCACCAGCACGGCGGTCGGCGGGTTCCGCGTGAGCCACTCCCTCCCCTCGCAGGGCTCCAGAAAAGTACACCGCAGCAGCAGGGCGCAGCCGACTCGTGCACCGCGGAGGCACTGCCACGCCATCGGACCCGCGAGGCCGAAGGGCAGGTTGCTCACGATCCAGTCGGCGCCAGCCTGCGAGTAGAGCTCGACGCGCGTAGCATCCAAGCGCGAGGGCTGCACCAAGTGCTGATCCCCGGCCGGCTCGATGTCGTTGAGGAGCACGGTCTCGAACCGTGGCGCGAGCGCATGCGCCATCCGGCCATCACCGCAGCAGGGATCGAGGAGTCGACCGCCGCGGATCTCGGGGAAGGCTTCGAGGAGCGCCTGCGTCGCCGACGCGGGTGTGAAGTACGCATCCCGCTCCCTCCGCTTGCTCAGCGGCTTCGAGCTCGGGCCGGGGTCGATGAGCGGCAACGTCATGAGCTCACCCACGCCACAAGCACAACCAGCGCGGCGACGAAGACCAGGACCTTGATTCCGAAGCGCGTCTCAGCGTCCATCGGTGCCTCCGATCAGCTTTGCCGCGTCCTCCCAGCGCAGGGTCACGGTGCGGCGCTCCGGGTCCCATGCCTGAATGCGAACGCCAGCGGCAACGAGCTTCCCGCGCAGTTCAAAGCCCACCATCTCTTCGTTGCGGGTCCGCTCCCCCCGCACCGCCGCATCCCTCTCCGCCTTGGCCTTCTGCTGGGCCTCGTACTCGGGCCAGGGCATGAGGACAGCAGACAGAGGCATCCCGCTGGTGGTCTCTTCAAACAACACACCTCGCCCATCCACTGAGAAACAGAACACGCGCCGCCGGACAATTCGGCGGAAGTAGCGAACCGCGTACTCTTTCCCGACGGCAATATCGGCGCGCTTCATCGGGGCACCTCAATGCGCACGATCTCCGCGAGTTGCAGCGCGATACGGTCGTCCTCTTCTGGTGTTGACGCGCGCGCCGGCAGCAACCCGAGCGCCCGCGCCTTCTCTGCGACCTCTGGCACGTGCTGGCACAGGGGCTTGCAGCGCTCCCAGAGGGCGGTCAGCTGCTTCTCTCTGTGCTGGGCCATGGCTCGGCGCCGGTCATCGTCCGCGGCTTCCGTGGCCATCATGTTGACCTCGGCGCACGCTTGGTCGCGCTCCGTCGTCAGCGTCCGCAGGCGGTTCTCAGCGAACAGAAGCTGAGAGGTCAGCTGCGTCACATCCTCGGCGAGGGCGGGGGCGAGCGTGCGGGTCTCGGCCGCGAACTCCGCATCAGCCCAGTCTTGTTCGGAGGCCGACCCAATCAGGAGACCAAAACGGCGCTGGTACCGTCGGACGGCATCAATCAGGCGGAACAGGAAGCGGGCCTGCCATGGCCCCGGCGTCGCCTTCGCGCTCAGC
>JACCDG010048096.1_pt1 | contig 12739 bp, 1 predicted proteins | sample 7442471 | NCBI WGS metagenome assembly JACCDG01 (sample SAMN15323444, study PRJNA562643) | freshwater metagenome | isolation source: river surface water | place: USA:Blue River Watershed | collected 2017-08-17 | reverse complement strand
TTTGGTGGGGCTGGTAACGATTCGATTGATGCCAACCAAGATGTGTCTGATGGAAATGATCTGATCAATGGAGGTGCCGGAAATGACTCCATCACGGGCGGCGCAGGCAATGACACCATCGATGGTGGTGAGGGCTGGGATCGTGCCCAGTATTACTACGCCAACTCTACGGAATACAAAATTGCCAAGCAATCAGATGGCTCAGTGACTATTTCCCGCGTGGGTGGAACAGAGGTCGATGTGCTGACCAATGTGGAAGAAATCGGCTTCAAAGACAAATCCAAAACACTTCAGGTTCGCTTCAATCCAGCATCCCAGGCCAGCTGGAGCAACTACATTGAGGGCACCGACTTCAATGAGGTCATCAACGCAGATGAGTTGAAAGCAGGACGCACTGAGTCGATGTCCTACCGCGACAACATCCAGGGCGGTGAAGGGGATGACAACATCAAAGCGGGCAGAGGGGGAGACCAAATCACAGGTGGTGCGGGTAATGACACCATTGATGGTGGCGAGAGTACCTATGAAGCGCGCTTGAACATTGCGCCCAATGCCAATAACTGGGAAATGCAAAACAGAGCCCAGTACTCGGGACCTAGCACTCGCTACAGCATCAAGCAGCTGACCGACGCGACCGGTGACCTGACTGGCGTAAAAGGCGCCGCCTACTTTGAGGTGAAAGACTTGCGCGGTGGCTCACCTGATGGCACCGATCTGGTTTTCAACATCGACGAATTGCAGTTTGCAGATAAAAGCTTGCGTCTGTCACCCGATGTGTGGATCAATTTTGCGTGGGACTTTGTACAGCAAAAACAAACGTCTCAAATTTTGAGCATCAACGTCACGGGAACTGGTTTTAATGAGGCGCTTGGTGCGACGACAGACGCGTTGGCAACGACATTCGCAGGTTCAGACCGACTTGACGGTGGCGCCGGCAACGACACCCTCAAAGGTGGTGCAGGTGCCGACACCCTGCGCGGAGACAAGGGCAACGACGTTTTAGACGGCGGTGCCAATCGTCTATCTCCACTGAAATCGGGTGAATGGGACAGCAACGGATCTAACGGGGTAGACGTTGCCGAGTACTCGGGTAAACAAGCGCGTTACAGCATCACACGCAATACGGATGGCTCGTACACGGTGGTCGACAGCAAAGGTGCAGCAGGAGAAGGCACAGATACCCTGTTCAACATCGAAAAAATTCGGTTCGCAGATGCCGAAGTCAACTTGGAAGTTGTGTCACGGCCCAACTACAAGTGGACCAGCAACGGACAAAGTGATGAAATCGACAATGTACAGACAGACGGAACAGCGTTTGACGACACGATTGATTTGAGCCAAGGCCCGCTGTCTGGCTACAAAGACTCTGTGAATGCGGGTGCAGGTAACGACCTGATCAAAACAGGGGCGGGTCAAGATTGGGTCAACGCAGGTGAGGGCGACGACACGATTGACGGCGGGGCTGATGGCACAACGGGTAATATTTGGAGCGATTGGGATCAGGTTCGTTATGACGCTGCCTCCAAGCGTTTCACCATCACGAAAAATAGCGATGGCAGCTTCACAGTGAAAGACAAACTGGATGCTGCATTGGGTGGGTTTGGGACAGACGTTGTCAAAAATGTCGAGCAACTGAGCTTCAACGATACGAGTTTGAACTTGGTGTTGCAGTACAGCCCCAATGCATGGAATAACAACATCAATGGCACCAATTTCAGTGACTTCATTGATGCAGATGCGCTCAAAGCGCAGCTTGTGAAAGACAGTCAAGGCCAGCAAGTTTTGGTGGATGTGGCCAATACCAATGAGCTGTTTTCTTTCAAGCCAGGCATCGCACTGACGGCAGGTCAGAAGTACATCGTTCAATTTGGCTGGGTCGATACCTGGAATAACAACAATTTCAATTTGCAGACGCGTTGGAAGGATGGGCAAGAGCAACCGTTTCAAATCGAAATGGTGGCAGATGCTAATGGCGTATTGAGCACCGACAAGGAGTATTTCTACAGCATTCCCAGTGGGGGTAATACAGGCTTTCGGGTTTACTTGGCTTCTGCAGGTACCACGGGCACAGCACTGACGCAGCAACTGATCAAGATGACGACCAATCGAGATTGGATTGAGTCGGGTGATGGTAATGACCTGGTGTTTGCAGGATCGGGTGCAGACACCATGCGTGACGGCTTGGGTAACGACATCTACGATGGGGGAGATAACCCAGCGATTGACCCCAACAATCCTTGGAACACTTGGGACAAATATGATGCGCTGGAGTTGCAGGGGGCAGCCAAACGGTACCGCATCGAGCAGGTGAAATACGACAGTCTGAGCGGGAATGCAGCCGATGAGCAAGCAAAAGCTCTCAAAGCTTACATTGACGAGAAATACAGCGGCAACTCAGCGATTGTGATTGTTAAGGTGACGGACCGTTTGCCTGAGGTGTCTGGCGGCAATGGGGTCAGCTATCTGATCAACGTAGAGCAAGTTCGTTTCACAGAAAACTACAACACGGTGGACTTGGCTTGGCGCGTTCAAGCAGACAGTTACCAAACAAGATACGAAGGTAGCCTGCTGAATGATGAGCTGGATGCGCGTGAGCACGATGGCGCCACATCAAATGCGCAAATCGACATCTTTAAAACCGACAACGACTCGATGTCTGGTGGGGAAGGTCAGGACACACTGTACGGTGGAGCTGGCACGGATACATTGATGGGGGGGAAAGGGAACGATTGGCTTGATGGAGGCAGCAACGCTTCGGATAGCAATTCACTGGATCGAGCTGTTTTCAGTGGCAAACAAAATCGATACAACATCACCTTCTTCAAGGAGGCGTCACAGCAAGATCGTCTGGATTCGGCAACGACCAAGTTCAATGAATTGGGCGTTGCTGTTCAAACTTTGAGCGGTTCTGGCAAAGCCTATGTGGTGGCCAATGCCTACGATGCCAATGGATTTGTGGTGGTGCAAGACCGCTACACAGATGCCATGGGCGGCGATGGGCGTGACGTGTTGCGAAACATCGAGAAATTGTCTTTCTATGGCAAAGATTTGTCCCTCGCAGTGTCAGAGAGTGGTTCAAACGTAAACGGCACCGAGTTTGACGACCGCATCACGCGAACGACAAATGACGACAAATACATTGATGCAGGGCTTGGCGACGATGTCGTGCATGCTGGCACTGGACGTGATCAGATCACAGGTGGACAAGGTGATGACACATTGGATGGTGGAGATAACCCATCTGTAGACCCGCAGAGACCATGGGATAGTTGGAGCAAATACGATGTGGCTGCTTACAACGCGGACTATAAACAGTTCAAGATCAGCAAACACATTGACACAGACGGTGCGATCACTGGTGTGGTTGGTAAGTCTTATTTCACGGTGCAAGACCTGATACCTGCTGATTTGGGTGGGCTGGGAACGGACACCTTGTTCAACGTTGAACGCTTGCTGTTCCGTAATCAGGATGTTGCCTTAGAAGTTCAAGTCCAAAAAAGCAGTTACGACAACGGCGCGCAGACGGTTGAATATGCATCGTACTTGGGGACGGCATTCAATGATTTGATTCGTTCTGGCGATGCCAACGACTGGATCCAAGGCGCCTTGGGTGACGATGTCATCGATGGTGGTTCTGGTACAGATACAGCGAACTATTCAGATGTTTTAGATCGCTATCAAATTTCGATTGAAAGAGACGGGGTTGTTAAAGCCACTTTTGACCGAGCAACCTTGTTCGGCGGATTTCAATATGCAGACACAGATGTTGTAATCGTCAAAGACCTGCTGGCTTCTCAGTTTGGTGGGGAAGGTATTGATCGACTGAGCCATGTTGAGAACCTTCAGTTCAAGGATTACAACTTGAGCTTGAGCAGTCCACAAGTTCTGCCGACGGTGACAAAAGATGCAGGCCAAACGGTCACCATTGGAGCGACTTCATCGTCTTATGTTTACGACGCAGGCACGGGTGATGATCAACTCAATGCCACGAACGCAGGGGCACGAGATGATGTGTTCATTGCGGGAGGTGGTAATGACACCATCATGGGTGGTGGGCAAGCCGCGGCAACAGAAAATAATTGGTGGAGCCGTGGCGATGAAGTTCGATACTCTGATGCGCCCAAGGCTCGCTTTGACATCATTGCCAAAGGCAATGGCGAATATATCGTCGTAGATTTGGCGTCGATTAAAAACCTTGTGGAGGCCGATTTCCAAAACGGCCATCTCAAAGAAAGTGTTTACACCGATTCAGCACGTTTGAATCCAATGCTGGGATATGGAGTTGACCTGCTCAAAGGCATTGAACGCATTCAATTCAGAGATGTGATGGTTGACTTGGTGGTTCAAGATTCTTCTTACACCTATCAAAATTCCCGATACGAAACTGATGGGACTCGTGTGACCTACGATGTCACCACACACAATATCAGTGGCACATTCCAAGGTGATTTGATTACGGGCAGTGATGGTCGTGACTACATTGACCCACGCGCTGGGGACGACACGGTGGATGGGGGTGTCGAAACCAACTCGCTAGCGAACAGCTGGGAAACCTCCGATGAGGTCCGTTACGACGGAGCACGATCACGCTATGAAGTCAACGGGGTCATGGTCCGTGTAACAGAGACCAATGGCACGAAGAGCTACCAAATCGTGACAGCCGAGCAAATCAAAGCAAACCCTGTGGGCGTGGTGTCGGGTTTGGTGGTCAAAGATTTGTTGCCAGAAGACGCAGGTGGTACGGGCACAGACTTGTTGGTCAATGTGGAGTACGTGAATTTCAACGACTCTCGTATTAACGTCAAGCCAGACGTCTGGTCTTGGACGGATAGCACCACGCTGATCACCAACAAGTACATCAGCGGCACCGATTTTGACGACCTGATTGTGGGCGGCAACGGGCAGGACAACTTGCGTGGCCAAGCTGGGAATGACACCTTGGATGGAGGCGCTGGCGGTGACTATTTAGAAGGTGGTGAGGGGGATGACATCCTCATCGGTGGTGATAACGGGGCTAAAACCGAGTATGGATGGACACCCACGGACACGGCACGCTTCAATGGCAACTTTGAGCGTTTCACCATCACGCAGTACACCGACGCTAAAGGTCAGAAATGGCTAAAGGTACAAGACAATTTGCCTTCAGGTGAAAGCGGTTCTCAAGGCACCGATTTGCTCAGTGGGATTGAGAACCTTTCGTTTGATGATCGCTACGTCAATGCCGAGATCACCAACAGCACGTGGACAGATTGGCAGGGCTATGTTTCCAACAGCTACGGCGGTTCGTTCCTCAATGATGTCATCACGGCTGATACCACGGACAAAGTTCGTTCTTCGATGCAGGGCAATGCAGGCGACGACGTGCTCATTGGTGGAAAAATGGGTGACGATTTCCAAGGTGGGGTTGGCAACGATGTAATAGATGGTGCGGGCAATAGCATCACTGGTGACAACTGGCGTGACAACGATCGAGTCACGTTCTCTGGCGAGTACGCACGCTACAACCGTTTGAACTTCAACGTTACGGGTACCAAAGCCAGTGGAACTTTGCTTGTCAATGGCGCAGTGGCAGCGACGGTCAGCAATGGTGCATTGACGTGGGTGGTTGATCTGTCGACAGACATCCGCGCAGCGATTGCACTTGCCAATGACAATTTGAATTTGTTTGATGGTTCACACGCTTCGGGCTTGATCGTGCAAGACAAGATCGATGCAGAGTTTGGCGGAGAAGGTGCTGACCTGCTATTCAATGTTGAAGGTATTTCTTACCGTGATCGTTGGATGGACTTTGGCTTGAGTGCACAAGCCAGCGATTGGAACAACGATGGCAAGGTTGACTGGGCCAATCTGCGAGGCAGCAATGGGGATGATCGTGTCATGATCAGCAACATTGCCGAACTCACAGGCAAGTCGGTTGCAGCGCTGCAAGCCTCCAACATCAACGTTGACCTGCGTGAGGGGGACGACGTCTATATCGGTGGAACGGGAGGGGAATACATCAACACAGGGTCAGGCAATGACTATGTGGATGGTGGCGGCAGCTCGGGCACAGACCAATGGGGGAATAAGGCGCAGGACAACGTTCGCTTCGAAGGCAACTTCAGTCGCTACACCATGTTGGATGTGACGCTGACCAAAGCGAATGGTGTTTGGTCTGTCAAGAGCGCTGCAGATGCCAGCTTGGTTTACAAGGCGGGTGGCGCTGGCGTTGCCAGCACGGTGACTTCAAACAACACGCGTTTGGTGACCACCGATGTGGCCAAGGCTTTGGATTCATTGATTGCCAATGCAGACTCCAAAGCCATCAGCATCAGTGGGTGGCTGGTAGCCGATCGTTTGCCTTCCGATTTGGATGGCAATGGCACCGATGCCATCGTCAATGTGGATTCAATTTCTTTCAATGACCGTTGGGTGCCATTGAGCATGCAAATTTGGTACAACCGTGCGTGGGATCCAAAGTACAACGACACACCTTGGGAGCAGCGTCCGATTGTGAGTGCTGGCGTTCAAGGTACATCGGGCGATGACCGAATCAGCAAAGACATGGTCAGCAGTGGCATCAGTTACGACTTTGGTGGTGATGACTGGATTCGAGCCAACGAAGGCGATGATCGGATTTTTGCAGGGGCTGGGTCTGATTGGATTCTGGGTGGCGAAGGCGACGACTACATAGATGGTGGCGCCAACGGCGCGCCAGATCAATGGGGTAATGTGCGCGGCGATACGGCCCAGTACGACGACTCATTCGACACCTACACCGTGACTGCCAACGCCGATGGAACGGTGACGGTGGCTGACAGCCGCAGTGATGGCACTGGGGTGGACACGTTGGTGAACATCGAGCAAATCAGCTTCCGAGATCGTTGGATTCGATTGGGCGTTGACACATGGATCAACCGTGACCCAAGAACCAACAAAGTGACGAATGTCAGCATCAATGGGTCTCTGTTGAGCGACACGATGGACATCAGCAAATCATCCAACAGCACTGCCCAGCATTGGGTTCATGGCAACGAAGGCAACGACACCATCACAGGCGGTGCGGCGGGAGATTGGATCGAAGGGGGCGTTGGCGACGATTTGATCATTGGCGGCGCTAACGGTCGTGATGCCTGGGGCAACCCTGGGGCTGATGTGGCGCGATTCAATGGCGCAGTTTCACGTTTTACGATTCAGTACAGCTCAGACGGCAAAACATGGAGCACGACCAAACCGACCAGCGGAGCAGTCTGGGTGCAGGTTGCTGATACTCTTTCAGATGCCGATGGCGGTTTGGGTATAGATACGTTGCGTGAAATTGAAGCGCTCAGTTTCAACGACAGCTATATGACGCTTCAAATGTCGCGTTCCGCGGTTGATGTGGATGGTGATGGCAAGCCCGACAACATTCAATATGTGGGCACCAACGAGAGTGACACCATCACTGGCGAGAGCTCCAACGATCAACTGATCGGTGCAGGGGGCGCAGACACGCTGCAAGGTGGTGGCGGTGCAGACACCCTACAAGGCGGTGCAGGTGATGATTTGTTGGACGGTGGTGATCAAGGGATGGACGCCAAGGGCAATACCCTTCCCAATGTGGCGGAGTACCTGGGGAACAAGTCGGACTACATCATCAGCTTGAATGACTCAGGTGAATATGTCGTTACTGCCAAAGCTGCCGATGGCGATGGTGTTGACACGTTACGCAACATTCAAGTGGTGCAGTTTGCAGACAGCCAAGTTCGACTGACCAATGAGCGTACAGAACTCGATACCAACGGGGATGGTGTCACTGACCTGGTGGTGCTCAGGGGCGTAGACGTGACAACGGTCACGGACGATCTCAAGCCATCAGCGAACGATTCGGCTGATTTGAAATTCCAAATGTACGCAGGACTTGGCAATGACAAGCTCACCGGCGGTGGTGCCAGCGATCTTTTGGTGGGTGGTGATGGGGCAGACACGATTGACGGTGGTGCGGGTGTCGACCGTGCACGCTTCTTTGGCAACTATGCCGACTACGGTGTTGTTTACAGCACCAACAATGGCAGCTCTTGGGATGCCGCTCGTACGGCGGGGGCTTGGGCCAAAGTGACCAAGACCTCATCCGGAGAAATCGACCTTGTCAAAAATGTGGAAGAGTTGGCCTTTGATGACAAAGTAATTCGATTGGCTGTGGCTCAGGTGGTTTCTCGTGACATTGACAGCAATGGCGATGGCATCACGGACACACGCATGATCTTGGGAACCGAATCAGCCAACAATTTGACTGGCTCAGACACTTTGATCAACGTGATCGATGCCGATGCAGGCAACGATATCGTGACGGGTGGTAATCAAAATGATGTGGTCACACTGGGCGTTGGCAACGACACTTTGGATGCGGGGGCGGGTGAAGACTCTGCGCTGTATGCCAAAACGAAATCCACCTACGTTGTGAATGCTCAAAACAAGCTGAGCTTCACACTGAAGGCAGATACCACAAACAACAAAGTCGCTGCCTATCAATTCACATTAGGCGATCAAAGCATTTCTGTGGCCGGCAATAAAACGGTGACCGAATCTGCCGCTGCGCTGAAAGCGGCCATTGAGTCGGCATTTGTATTCTCGGGATCGGTCGTCGCGAATCAGGTGGCAGGTAGTACGTTGCAAATCGAACTTGCCAACACCTTGACCCTTGAAAAAGGCATGCGCTTGATGCTAGGCAGTGGTGTTTACGGGATCACTGATGTTTCGTCTACCGCATCAACGGTGAATACGGACAAAAATGTGTGGACCCTCTCGCTAGATAAAGCGTTTGCAACTGTCCCCACAGGCAGTGTCACGGTGTTGCGCTTGGGAGACGCTTTGGATGTCACGGTCAGCAGCAATGTGGTGAGTGTGAAGCTTGTGAATGCGTTGCTGACCACCAACGAAGAGTCCGACTCATTGACGGCTTCAGTCGATCGTTGGTTTGAAGTGACCTCGTCGGACACGACCGCTTCTTCGGAAGGCAAGGATGTGTTGCGCAACGTCGAACATTTGGTGTTTGCAGACGGTGGCACAGATTTGTCGGCCACCACCAAGAGCCAAGGTGTGCGCGTGGGCGATACGTTCAAGATCGTTGACAAGGTCACAGGCACAGATTTCGCCGATTTGTTGCGCTCGAGTGCCAAGGACGAGGTATTTGTGGGCAACGCAGGTGCAGATCACTTTGTGATTGGTGATGCGTCTGGTGATGACCAAATTTACGACTTCTACGCAGGGTCTGGCGGCGATGTGTTGACCTTTGAGCTGGGTGTTGGGGATGTCAATGGGTTGAACGGCACCAATGCAAAAACAGCGACAGACGTCAAAGCATTGGCTGTTCAGCAAGGCAACGATGTTTACATGGACCTGGGCGGTGGGCACAGCCTCACGCTGGTGGGTGTGAAGGTTGATGATTTGACGCTGAGCAATTTCGAAGTCGTTCAAGTGGCTTGATCGAAGGCACATCAAAAATCAATAAAAAGATGAGGAAATCCTATGTCTTATGAATCAGAGTCACAGTTTGTCAACGGCGACCCGAACGACTCTAAGCAATCCGCTAACCTGATCAACGTTGGGGACTGGTTGTATGGAAACTTGGCGTCAGTGGATGATGTCGATTACTTCAAAGTCGCCCTCGACACCCCTGGGTTGTTGAAACTCAATTTCAGCAGCGGGGACCTGACGCGTAGTGCCACCAGCTGGAAGATTGATTTGCTGGATGCGAATTTAGATTTTGTACGTACGCTCGCTACCAGTGCCAAAGGTACTTTGACGGCCTCAAGAGGCGATACGAGCAGGTCCATCACGGTCACGGGCCTGACATCTGCGGCCAATGCTGGCGATAAATTCACGCTTGTGACCTCAGGTGCTGATGCTCAGATTTACACCGTTGTAGAAGCCACCACGCTTAAAGGAGGTTCGCAAAAGCTGACGCTTGATGCAGACTGGACTCCCACGGCAGACACCACCATTCTTTTTGATCCTGCGAGGTTGCTGGCTGCGGGGGGCTCTTCTTCTTTGAGCGCCAACATTGCACAAGCGGGAACTTACTACCTCAAGGTGAGTGCTGCAGCGTTTACCGATGCAAGCTATGGCTTGCGTTTAGGGTTTGACAGTGCGATTGAGTCAGATTTGAACAACACCAAAGAGCAAGCGGTTCAAGAGAACAATCGTTTGGTCAGTGGTCTCAAACATCAAGGGACGGCCCTGACCAGTGACACGGACGTTTGGCTGTTGAGTACTGCACAAGCGGGAGCGTTCACACTTGATTTTGCGGCAGGCTCAGCAGATGCGAGCACCAAATTCAACATCAAGGTGGAGGCTTGGACCAAAGTCAATGGGGCGGATGTTTTAACGGGTGTCACTTCTCAGGGACAGTTGGTCAGCGGTGCTGTATCGGGCTCAACCACTATCCAAATCGATGCCGCTGCAAACAACAAAGCCAGCGCTTATGTGGTCACGGTAACCTCCACCAGTGTGGCATCAGGTGGAACAGCGGCATACACCCTCAAAGCCTCAGGGGATGCACTCGACTTGAATGATGCCCCTTTGATTCAGGTGGGTTCCTATACCTCAGGTCGGCCAGATGAGTTTGTTGACTTGCGATCGCTTGTTAATTTGGCGGTGGGGCAGACGAAGCAAATAGCGCTGTCGAGTTTTTTTGCTGCCACCGATGCCGATGCATCCGCGGGGCAAACACTGACGTACAAGTTCACCTTGTCTGCGGCCAGTCAATCGAATGCGACGGGTAGCATCAAAATCAAACAAACTGACGGCTCATACACCAGCTATACGAATGGGGCTTCCATGACGGCGGATGAGCTGTCCAAAGCCTACATTGTGGCTGGAAGTGGCTTGGGCGACCTTCAGCTTGATGCCCAGGCTTTTGACAGCAGTGGTTTGCCTGATAACTCTGGAACCAGTTCGTTGGTTCGTTTGAAGGTCCGAGTGGTGAGCAGTGCTGCGGATGTGACGATCGGCACAGATGGTCAGTTGCAGCTCGTGGAGGGCGTGGCTTCAGGCTCAGCTGGTTATGAAGAGGCGCTGACATTCAAATTGGCAGAAGCACCTGCAGCGGGTGAAACTGTGACGCTGCGCTTGGTGGATACGGATAAACAGTTTGTGCTGAGTCAAACAGCCCTGACCTTCAATGCCAGTAACTACAGCACCGCACAGACTGTCAACGTCAGAGCTTTGAACGATTCGTCTGTTGAAGGGGCACAACAAAAAGCAAGACTCAATTTCACCCTGTCGAGTAGCTCAGGTACTTCGGCCTACACTGGCTTAAGCGTTGATGCTTTAACTTTTACCATTGCAGACCCTTCAAACACCGCAGCCTCTGCGACGTTGACACTCAAAACTGATGTCAACCAAGGTGAGACGCTGTCTGTAGATACCAGCAGTGTGACTGATGCTGATGGCTTAGGCGCCTTGAACTACGAGTGGCAGCGTAGCGATGATGGGAGCACGTGGACCAGCATTGCCAATGCTTCGGCGGCGTCTTACACCTTGGCTCCTGCGGATGCAGGTGCGAAAGTTCGCGTAGTGGTGAGTTTTGTAGACGGCAAGGGCAATTTGGAGAGCCTCACCAGTTCTGCGACGGATGCGGTGGTGGGGAGCAATGTTTCACCCACGTCAGAGGACACATCGGTGTCATTGGCTGCCAAAACAGCTTGGGTGTATCACTTCAAGTCTGGCGATTTCCCATTCCTTGATCCAAATGCAGGTGATTCCCTGGACAGCGTCACGCTCTTGAATGTCGATAGCAATTCATTGCTGCGCTATGACGGCAACGCTATCTCGTCAGATAACGGTGGCTTCGAAATTTCACGCGCCAATTTGTCCAAGTTAACTGTCGCGGTGCCCAGCGGAAAAAGTGTGGGTGATGTGCTTGAGACTTTGAGCTTTCAGGTCTCTGATGCGTCAGGAGGCAGTTCAGACACGCAGACGATGAGTTTGGTGCTTGACGATTGGTTGAAGGTGTATGACCCAACGGCAGGTGTTGGGGCTGAGTTGACGGGTTTCAATGCTTACGCGAAAACCTCTGGGCTGCATGTGCGTATGGTGTCAGCCGTTGGCGTTGATGTGAGCTTGACGCTCGCTCAAGGTCAAACCCAAGGCGCTTTTGATTTGAATGTTGACAGCAGCCTGAATGCCAATGGATATTGGGTGAAGGATGACGCAGGATTTTGGGTCAATTTGGCGACCGAAGTGACCCAAGGTGATGGGGTGACCACCCTGCATGTTCAGCTGGTTGACGGGAATGCTTATGACACCGACACCTCAACTGGAGGCGTCGCCGATTCAGGGGTCGTGACTCAGATGCCGCTCAGCGTGGTGGGTATCACACCCGATGCCACAGAAGATGGGCATTGGTTTTAAACGCAGTCAACCTCAATACCGATAAAGAGTTTTTCATGAAAACAACAAAATTTTCTTCGTCTCTTTCTGTGATGGCTCTGTGCATCATGTCTTTGCTCACCGCTTGCGGAGGCGGAGGCGGTGGCGGTGGCGGAGGCGGTGGTGGTAGCGGAGGCTCTACGACCAGTGTTGGCGTGACGCCTGCCTTGGGTGCGTTTTCTGCGGGCGCGACAGTCGAAGCATTTAAAACAGATGGCACAGCACTTTTGTCTACCCCTGCGACGACAAACGCAAGTGGTCAGATCACAGGGCTGGAAATTCCCACCAGCTATACCGATGCATTGATCTTGCGTGTCAAGGGCGGCACGGGCGTCACTTACTTTGATGA